>VFQU01000202.1_pt1 | contig 63935 bp, 57 predicted proteins | sample 3512311 | NCBI WGS metagenome assembly VFQU01 (sample SAMN10412377, study PRJNA504923) | tailings metagenome | isolation source: Relicate 3 Philex TSF3 active mining site | place: Philippines: Tuba, Benguet | collected 2017-08-29 | reverse complement strand
CGCCGCGGTGCGCGGCCGCCTTCGCCGCGAAGGCCAGAACCGCGGCGTCGTGCTCGGCCTGGCGGGCGACGATGCGGCCGCGGTCGAGCCCGGCGATCTGGCCCTGGGCGTTCTTGTGCCGGTTGGCGATGCCCTTGAGGTTGGCGGCGACCGCGATGCGGCCGGCGGCATCGTCGGCGCTGGCCGCTTCGAGGTGGCCGATCCACTCGCCGAACAGATCCTCGCGACGGACGAAGAAGCGCTCGCGGCGCTCGCGCATCTCCTCGGCGATCAAGGCGCGCCAGGTGATGCCGGGATAGCCCAGCACCATCACGAAGTCGCCCGGCGCCACGCCGTCGCGGGCGATCGGAAAATGAAACTCGGGGCGGAACGGCACATTGCCTGTCGCGTGGTCGGCCGGACGGCCGTCGGCGCCGACGTAGACGCGCGCCAGCGCGATGTCGCCGGTGTGCCGCGGCCACGACCAGTTGTCGATCTCGCCGCCGTACTCGCCGATCGACTTCGGCGGCGCGTAGACCAGCCGCACGTCGCGCAGCTCCTGCGTCTCGATCAGCACGTACTGCACGCCCTCGTCGTGCACCGCCACCCTGCACTTCACGTCGGCCTGCTGCTGGCACTCGGCGACCAGCGCGCGGCGCGCGGCGTCGATCGCGTCGAGCCGCTGCCGCGGCGTCGCCTCGGCCGGGACCGCGGCGAGCACGCGCGCGCTGACGTCGGTGAAGCGCTTCGGGATCTCCACGCGCAGCGTCGCGCTCGGCAGCTCGTCGGCCGGCGTGCGCGCCAGGTAGCCGTCGGCCATCAGGTCGCGCTGCGGGGTGCTGTGCTGCTGCACCAGCGGAAACAGGCAGTGGTGGTTGGTGACGATCAGCCCGGTCGCCGACACGAAGCCGCCGGAACAGCCGCCGATCAGCACGGCGCCCGACAGCAGCCCGGTGCCGCGCGCGTCATCCCACAGCCGCGACGGCGGCAACTCGAGGCCCATCGACGCCAGCTCGGCGGCGTCGATGTCGAGCACCTGCGCCGGCGTCCATTTGCCGTCGACGGCGTGCAGCGGGGGGGCGAACGCGCAGGCCGTGGCCAGCGCAGCGGCGAGGGTGACTCGATGGGCGGTAATCATGGCGCCGAAGTATAGGCGGCGGCGCCGGTGACCTTCAGCCGTTGGGCCCGTACAGCGCTTCGGCGCGCTGGAACAGCACCCAGCTGGTCGCGATGTACTTGTCGGCGCCGCGCGGGCGGTTGCCGCGGTGGGTGTGGGTGAAGCCGGCCGGGGCGATCAGCAGGCTGCCGGTGCGCGGGGCGATCCTGAGCTGCTGGTAGAGGAAATCGGTCTCGCCCTCGGCGAAGCCGTCGTTGAGGTAGATCGTCCACAGCAGGTGGCGGTGCAGCGGCTCGCAGTTCCTGTCCTTGGGATACAGCTCGCAGTGCCAGTAGGGATAGCCACCCTGGTCCGCGGTGTAGCGCTGCAGGTTGATGTTGCCGGGGCGGAACACCGCGCCGAGCACGCCGCCGAGGTCGGCGTCGGTCATGCCGGCGACGTCGCGCTCGTCGAGTCGGCGACGCTGTCCGCTGTGCGGATCCTGGCGCTCGACCATCAGCGGCGCGATCAGCGTGTAGGGAAAGCGGCGCACGTAGTGGATCAGCCGCGGGAACACCGCCTGGTTGAGCAGGTTGTTGGCGTCCTGCCACTCCTGCCGGCCGCTGATGGTGATGTCGCGGCTGTCCTTGAGCTCGGGCATCACGCCGCCGCCGACGATGCCCGGCGTGGCCTGGCCGGAGGCCTCGAAGCGGCGGATCAGCTCGGCGCAGGCGGCGCGGTCGAGGGCGTCGGGATAGACCTCGATGAAGTCGGGCTGGCTCATGCGTCGGCGTCGTGCTCGCGATGGTACTGCTCGACGCGCGCGACCTCGTTGCGCGCACCCAGCACCACCGGCACGCGCTGGTGCAGCGCGGCCGGCACGACGTCGAGGATGCGCCCGCGGCCGGTGCTGGCGGCGCCGCCGGCCTGCTCGACGATCATGCCCATCGGATTGGCCTCGTAGAGCAGGCGCAGCTTGCCGCCCTGCGCGGCGCACTTGGCGTCGAGCGGGTACATGAAGATGCCGCCGCGGGTCAGGATGCGATGCACGTCGGCCACCATCGACGCCACCCAGCGCATGTTGAAGTCGCGCCCGCGCACGCCGGCCTTGCCGGCCAGCAGTTCGTCCACGTAGCGCCGCATCGGCGGCTCCCAGTGGCGGTGGTTGCTCATGTTGATGGCGAACTCCGAGGTGTCGTCGGGAATCCGCAGGTCGCGGCGGGTCTGCACGAAGCTGCCGATCTCGCGGTCGAGGGTGAACTGGTGCACGCCGCTGCCCAGCGTCAGCACCAGCAGCGTGCTCGGGCCGTAGACGGTGTAGCCGGCGGCGACCTGGCGCGTGCCGGGCTGCAGGAAGTCGGCGGCGCTGGGTTCGGCGATGCCGTCGGCACAGCGCAGCACCGAGAAGATGGTGCCGACCGAGACGTTGACGTCGATGTTCGAGCTGCCGTCCAGCGGGTCGAACACCAGCAGGTAGTTTCCCTTGGGGTAGCGGTGCGGGATGAGGTGCGGGTCGTCCATCTCCTCGGAGGCCAGCGCGGCCAGGTGGCCGCCCCACTCGTTGGCCTCGAGCAGGATCTCGTTGGACAGCACGTCGAGCTTCTTCTGTGCCTCGCCCTGGATGTTGGTCGAGCCGGCGTTGCCCAGCACGTTGCCGAGCGCGCCCTTGCCGATGGCGATGGAGATCGCCTTGCAGGCGCGGGCGACCACCTCGATCAGCAGGCGCAGGTCGGCGGTGATGTGCGCCTGCTCGCGCTGCGCCTCGATCAGGAAGCGGCTGAGGGAAACGGGGGGCATGCGGGCTCCGGAGGGCGGGGTTCCGGGCGCGCATTGTCCGCGGTCGCGGCGGGGAACGCCAATCCGGGCGCCGTCGGCGCGTCGTCCTGCGGCACCGGCGCCTGCGGCACGGTTCGACTCGCGTCGTCGACGGCGGGGTCGGGCAAGTCGCGCGAGCCCGGGCGCATCGCGCGCGTTCGCCCGGCCGCGGCGTCAACCCGGGATCGAAGCCGGAATAGACTGACGCGCCGACCGACGATCGGAGCCTGCCCGGCCCCCATGCGCCTCTTCCACCCGCTCATCGCAGTGCTGCTGTTGCTGGCGCTGCCGACGACGTCGGCAGCGCCGTCGTCCGGCCTCGCCGAGCGCGTGGAGGCGCTGGCCTCCTCCGACCCGGACCCGGCGACCTGGTCGGCGCTGCTGGAGGACATCGAGGCCGCGGGCGAGCGACGGCTGCTGGCGCGGGCGCACGGTCTGCGCTGCATGCGCCAGGTGGTCAGCGCGCCTGCGGCGGCGGGCGCGCACGCCGAGCAGGGGCTGGCGGTGGCCGGGGACGATACGCCGGCCGAGCGCGCCGGGCTGCTGGTGTGCCGCGGCTATCTGGCCGAGTCCGCCGGGCGGGTCGCCGCGGCGATCGACGACTACGAGCAGGCCATCGTGCTGGCCGAGTCCGGCGGCGATCGAGCCACCCAGGCCCAGGCGCTGGCCCTGCGCGGCGAGCAGCGACATCTGCGCGGCGAGTACGCCGCCGCGCTGGAGGATCTGCAGGCGGCCTACGCGCTGCAGCTCGACGTCGGCAACGAACGCGGCCAGAGCTACGCGCTGAACGCCATCGCCAACCTCTACGCCGACAGCCACGTCGCGCAGTACGACCAGGCGCTGGCCTACTACCGGAAGCTCGCCGACCAGCACCGTGCGGCGGGTCGCACGGACGAGCTGGCGACCAACCAGTTCAACATCGCCAGCACGCTGGAGCGCGCCGGCCGCCATGCCGAGGCGATCTCCGCGTTCCGCGAGACGCTGCGCCTGTACCAGTCGATCGACGATCCGGACTCGCTCGCCCAGACGCGGCGCGCGCTCGCTGCGGTGCTGCTGCGCGACGGCGAGCCGGCCGAGGCGCTCGCGCTGCTGGCGCCCGCGCGCAGCCACGCCGAAGCCGGCGCGGACGCCGACTTCCTCGCGCGCATCGCGCTCACCGAGGGCGCCGCGCTGCGCCGGCTCGACCGTGCCGAGGACGCGCTGGTGCGCCTCGACGCGGCGCGCCTGCACTTCGCCGGCGTCGACAACCCGCGCTTTCTGGAGACGATCGAGGACGAGCGCGCCGAAGCCCTGGCCCTGCTCGGCCGCTGGCGCGAAGCGCACGACGCGCGACGCGCCCAGCTCCACCACGCCCAGCGCCTGGCCGGACAGCTCCGCGAGGAGCACACCTCGCGCATGCGGGTGCAGTTCGACAGCGAGCGCAAGGAGGAGGACAACCGCGCGCTGCAGCGCGAGAACCGCCTGCGCGCGGAGGCGCTGGTCGCGGCCGAGCGGATCCGCAGCCTGCAGTCGCAGGTGCTGGCGCTGGCTGCGCTGCTGATCGTCGTGCTGGCGGCCGTGGCGATCCGCGCTGCGCGGCGGGCCCGGCGGATGCGCCGGCTGGCGCTGACCGACGAACTGACCGGGCTGCCGAATCGGCGCAGCATCCTGGCCGAGCTGCAGGAAGCCCGCAGCCAGCCTGCCGGTGCCGGCGTGCTGCTGCTCGACATCGATCACTTCAAGGCGATCAACGACCGGCTCGGCCACGAGGCCGGCGATGTCGTGCTGCGTCGCGTCGCCGAGCTGGGGCAGCAGGCGCTCGGCCGCGACGGAACGCTGGGTCGGCTCGGTGGCGAGGAGTTCCTGGCCGTGCTGCAGGCGGAGGATGCCGTCCTCGCCGTCGCCGCGGAGCGGCTGCGCGCCGCGGTGGAGTCGGCCGACCTGACCCGGGTGGCCGACGGGCTGCGGGTCACCGTGAGCATCGGCATCGCCCGCAGCCTGCCGACCGATGCGCGCATCGAGGACGCCGTGCAGCGCGCCGACGCCGCGCTCTACCGGGCCAAGGCCGGAGGCCGCAATCGCGTGGTCAGGGACGAAGCGGTCGCGGGCTGAGGCCCGGATCGCGCGACCCGCTCAGCGGGCGATCAGTCCGAAGCCGGTGTGGCCATCGTCGCCCACCATCAGCAGGGCTTCGCCGTCGACGTCGCCCTGCAGCCAACCGCGGCCGCGGTAGGCGACGTCCGGCGCGCGCCCGCCGTCGACGTGGCGCAGCTCGAAATCGAACCAGCCGGCCTCGGTGTCGTTCGACCAGTAGCGGCCGCGCAGGCTGCATGCGTCCGGGTCCTGCAGCGCGACGGTGATGCACAGGCTGCCGTCGGCGGCGAATTCGATCGCACCCTGGCTGTCGAAGAACTGGCCGTCGAAGCGGATGTCGTAGCGGCCGACCAGACGATCGCTGCTCAGCGGCTGCACCCGCAGGGCGGTCGACGGCGCCAGCGACCAGCGCACGCTGCGGCCGCCGGCATCCGGATGCACCAGCGTGCCGTGGCCGGCGGCGTCCCAGTCGGCGCGCACCGGCGCCGTCGCCGACAGGGCGAAGCGGGCCCAGTAGTTGCCCGTCTGGCGCACGCTGCTCGCTCCGCTGGCTTCGGCCAGCGAGGCGACGACGACGGACGGGGGCGGCTGCAGCGAAGTCGGCCCCGGAATCCGCTCCGACAGCGCGCCGTCGCCGGTGCGCTGCAGGCCCCAGAAGCGGCCGTCGGCATCGACGGCGACGATCCCCGTCCGCCTGACCACGCCACCATCGGGCGCGAAGGTGTCGATGGTCGCCGTGTACAGGCCCGGCTCGGCGACATCCGGGTCGCCGAGCGTGCAGGCCTGGGCGTGGATGCCGGTGAGCCGGATCAGCGGGATGCTGGCGCTGCCGAAGGCCGGATCGTCGGCGGCCCAGTTCAGTCGACCGCTTCGGCAGTCGTCGAACTCGAGCGAGAGCTGCCCCCAGGTCGACGTCGTCAGCTCGGCGGGATCGAAGCTGCCGAAACGCATGCCGCGCGGTGCGAGGCCGACCCCGGAGATCCGTCGACCGTCGATCCGACCGTCGAGATAGAGATTGAACGGATTGCCGGAAGGGTCGTAGGTGTACCAGAAGACCAGCGCCCGGTCGGGGGCGATGATCTCGACCGACAGGCCATGACCGGACTGCGCCGGGTTGAACCAGGCGCCGCTGATCCCGGGGGGCAGGGCGGCCTGCGCAGTGCCGGCCAGCAGCAGTGCGGCGGTCGAGGCCAGCAGCGAGGTGCCGCGAAGTCGAAAGTCCATTTCCTGTCTTTCCTCGTCGGGGGGTGGGGCTGACGTATGTGCGCCCTGGACGCGCATTTCCTTCGGGCGATCGACGCGGCCGGCGTCGATGACCCGCCGACGCGACCGGAAGTTCCCGCGCGTGGAGCGGCGCCGCGCAGCACCGGGTGGAGGCTGCGATGGCGGGCGCGACACGTCCGCCGAGGTGGTAGCTTCGTGCCATGGGCATGGACGGACTCGCGCTGGACGCACTGCAGGGCCTCGCGCTGGCGTTGGGCATCGGCCTGCTGGTCGGCATCGAGCGCGAGCGCAGCAAGGGTGTCGGCGACGGCCGGGCGATCGCCGGGGTGCGCAGCTTCGCCCTGCTGTGCCTCGCCGGTGCGGCGGCCAGCCTGTTCGAGCCCTGGGGCCTGCTGGTGGTGCTGGCGGGCGTCGGTGCGATGGTGGCGGTGAGCTACCTGCGCACGTCCCGCAGCGACCCGGGCATCACCACCGAAGTCGCCGCCCTGCTGGTCGTGCTGCTCGGCGCACTCGCCATGCGCGAGGCGGCGATCGCGGCGGCGCTGGGCGTGGTGACGACCGTCCTGCTGGCGGCGAAGTCGCGCATGCACCGCTTCAGCCGCGAGCTGATCAGCGAACACGAGTTGCGCGACGGCCTGCTGCTGCTGGCCTCGGCGCTGGTGGTGCTGCCGCTGCTGCCGGACCGGCCGGTCGGCCCGTTCGACGTGCTCAATCCCTGGCGGATCTGGCTGCTGGTGGTGCTGGTGATGGGCATCGGCGCGCTCGGCCACATCGCCCTGCGCCTGATCGGCGGGCGCTGGGGGCTGGCCCTGGCCGGCTTCTTCGCCGGCTACGTGTCCTCCACCGCGGCGACCGCAGGCTTCGGCCAGCGCGCTCGCGAGGACCCTGCGCTGCTGCGTCCGGCGGTGGGCGCGGCGATGCTCGCCAACTTCGCATCCATCACGCTGTTCGTGCCGCTGCTGGCGGCGACCGCGCCGGGGTTCCTGCGCCTGATCGTCGAACCCCTGGCCGCGGCGGGGGCCGTGGTGCTGCTCGTTGGCCTGCTCGGCCTGGCCGGCAGCGTGGCAGGGGAACAACCCACCGCCGCGCAGCGCATGTTCCGCTTCCGCCACGCGCTCGGCTTCGCGCTGGCGGTGAGTGCGATCCTGCTGCTGGCGGCCGCCCTCAACGCCTGGCTGGGTCCGCACGCCGCGCTGGCGGGTGCGACGGTCGCCGCGCTGGCCGAGCTGCATGCTTCGGCGCTGACGCTCGGCCAGCTGCAGGCGGGCGGCATGCTGGATGGAGCCGACGCGCGCTTCGGCGTGGTCGGCCTGCTGCTGGCCAGCGCACTCTCGAAGACGGTGCTGGCCGGGCTCAGCGGCGGACGTGCCTACGGACTGCGGGTGGGCATCGGCCTGGCGACGATGTGCGCGGCGGCGGCACTCGCCGCGCTCCTCGTCGATTGAGCCCGACGCCGCGGTTCAGCGCCAGAACGGGATGATGTGCGGCTTGGGCGGCTCGGCCGTCCCCTTGCTGTCGCTGCGTACGATCGGCATCACCGACAGCTCGTGGCGACCCGGCGCGAGGCTCTCCATCGGGATCATCGCCAGCATGCCGCGCAGGCCGCTGACCGGGTCCTCGCTGGCGTCGAAGTGCAGGTCGGCAACCGGCTGGCCGTCGATCCGCACGTCGTGCAGCCGGGCGAAGCAGTCGAGGATGTCGCGCTGCGAGAGCTCCGCGACATCGCCGGCCGCGCAGCGGCCTTCGCGCAGCGCCTCGTTGTGGCGGGCCGTGCGGTAGGGCACGAACAGCCGCAGGTAGGGGCCGCGCACCACCGGGTCGGGAATGTAGGGAACCGGAACCAGGCTGGCCTCGCGTGCGCCCTGGCTGATGTAGTAGCGCGGGAACACCAGGTCCGACTGCTGCGAAGTGAAGCGCGGCAGGCCGATCTGGTCGGACGGCTCCCAGTCGCTCACCCGGGTCACCAGCAGCAGGGTGATCAGCCCGGCGATCGGCAGCATCATCAGCAGCACCAGCTTGGCTGCGCCGGCGCGCCCGCCGTTGCTGACGTGCAGCGCCAGCGGCAGGTTGCTGGCGCGACCGAAGCCCACGCGGGTGTAGAAGCCGAGCACCGCGCGCAGGCTTCGACCGCCCGGCGAATCCGGCGACCAGCGATTGCCGAAGGCCTGGTCGAGCATCACGGCGAGCAGGAACGGACCGATCCCGACGCCGAACACGAACCAGAAACCGACCATCGGCCCCAGCAGGCCGCCGCCGATCCAGCGCGCGGCCAGCGCGACCACGATCGACACCAGCACCAGCGCCGCCGGCACCAGCATCACCAGGGCCAGGCCGAAGCCGACGCCGAAGGTCAGGCTGGCGCGATTGTCGGACGCCTCGATGCGGGTCGGCACGTCCTCGTTGCCGGCCCGGCTGGTCTCCAGCATGTAGGGACCGACGCGCTTGAAGTGCTCCCAGCGCACCCCGCCGGGATAGACCGAGTGCAGGCCGACCAGCGCCACCCAGTAGCCGCGCAGGGCGAGGTGCAGGATGAAGGTGCCGATCAGCGTCCACACGGTGAACTGCAGGTAGATCCAGATCGGCAGGATCAGCGGACCGATGTCGGCGTCGACGCGATTGATCAGGAACACGGTCGCCGAGTCGATGAACGGCGGCAGCTGCATCAGGCCGAACACCGTGGCGCCGGACACCAGCAGCTCGATCTCCCAGGTCGGCGTGGTCTGCCGCGGCAGCTGCAGGGCGCCGCTGGGGGCGTGGGGTTGTTGATCGCTCACGGACTGCCTCGCGTCGTCGGTCGGCGCACATGCTACCCAACCGACGATGCGGGCTTCGCGGCGTGACCTGCGCGAACGTCGCGAAACGCGGATCACCCCTCCCCGCCCTCCCCTTCGCCTGCGGCGAAAGGGAGGGTGAACAGCCCGCCTCTGAACTGCAAACGGCCCACGCTCCGAATGCGAGGGCGAAAGCCGCCGTTGTGCCCGGCCGCCGATTTCCCATTCCCGATAGGCTGTTTCCGGCTACCGGCTACCGGCTACCGGCTACCGGCTACCGGCTACCGGCTACCGGCTCCCCTCAAATGATCCGCAGCGTGATCGCCTTGAGCACCGCGCGCGTTCGGTCGCGGGTGCCGAGCTTGTCGAGGATCTCGCTCACGTAGTTCTTCACCGTGCCCTCGGACAGATGCACGCTGCGGGCGATCTCCTTGTTGGAATAGCCGCCGGCGAGCAGGCGCAGGATCGCCACCTCGCGCTCGCTGAAGGTGTCGGTGGGCGCGGCGGTGTCGCGGAAGGCGTAGCGGGCGCGCACCGGGTCGGTCGGCACCGGCACCAGCAGCGTCTCGCCGCGGGCCACGCGCAGGATCGCCTCGTGCAGGTCCTCCGGCGAGGCGTCCTTGAGCAGGAAGCCGCGGGCGCCGGCCTCGGCGGCGCGCAGCGGCAGGTCGTCCTCGTCGAAGGTGGTCAGCAGGATCACCGGCGTGCGGTCGCCGGCGCGCTGCAATCGGTCGAGCAGGCCGAAGCCGTCGAGCCCGGGCATGCGGATGTCGGAGAGGATGACGTCGACCGGCTGCGTCGCCAGCGCGGCGAGCAGGGCCTCGCCGTCGCCGGCCTCGACGACGACCGCCATGCCGGGCAGCGCCCCGAGCAGCGCGCGCAGTCCCGAGCGCACCAGCGCCTGGTCGTCGGCCAGCGCCAGCCGCAGGGTGCTCATGCCGCCTGCGCCGGCAGCCGCGCCACCAGCCTCACGCCACCCTCGGCGGCGCGGTCGACGGCCAGCTCGCCGCCCAGCGCCTCGATGCGCTCGCGCATCCCGGTCAGGCCGTGGCCCGGCACCACGTCGCGCACGGCGCGGCCGTCGTCACGCACTTCCAGCGCGAGCCGGTCGCCTTCGCGCGACAGCCGCAGCCAGACGTTGCCGGCCTGGGCATGGCGGGCGGCGTTGGTCAGGCCCTCCTGCACCGCGCGCAGCAGCGCCTCGGCGCCGTCGAGGCTGCCGGCGCGGGCGTCGGCGGCGAGGTCGAGGTGGATCAGCGGCTTCGGGAACGGCGCGGCGAGCCGCTCGATCGCCGGCGCCAGGTCGATGCCCTCGTGGGCGCGCATCTGCCGCACCACGCCGCGCAGGTTCTGCAGCAGCTCGTCGACCAGGCCCGCGCACAGCGTGACGCGCTCGGCGTCGGGCTGGCGCGGATCGCGGGCCAGCGCGCCGAGGTTGAGCTTGAGCGCGGTCAGCGCGTGGCCGGCGACGTCGTGCAGCTCGCGCGACAGGCGCAGGCGCTCGGCGTCGCGCGCGCTGTGCTCGAGCAGCGAGCGGGTCGCGACCAGATCGGCGTTGACCGCGCGCAGCTGCTCGGCCATCGCCTCGGCGCGCGCCGCGTAGCGCATCACCAGCGCGGCGAACACCTGGAAGCTGGCGTGCGCGGCAACGGTGACCACGATCGGGGCGTCGCGACCCGGCCACAGCGTCAGCGCCACGGCGGCGAAGGCGAGGTTCTGCACGGCCAGCGCCGCCACCAGCGTGCGACCGTCCAGGCGCGCCGCCAGCACCGCGGCCAGCAGCACGAGCAGGATCGGCGCCGCGCTGTAAGGCGCCAGCGCCACCGGCACCAGGGAAAGCGCTCCCAGCAGAGCGCAGTAGGCGACGAAGCCTGCATTCCCCAGCCGGCGGCCGATGAAGTGCTCGGCCATGAAGCCCACCAGGAAGGCGACGGCGCAGCCGCGCGCGGCAAGGCCGAACAGCGGCTCGCGCGCGGCCACGCCGTCGAGGCTGAACCACACCGCCAGCCACGCCGCGTACGCGGCCAGCGACAGCGGCGAGAGCAGCTCCAGCAGCAGCGGTTTCCACTTGCCGATCATGCCGACACTGTCGGCTGCGGCATGCGCGGCTGGCAAGTCGCGCGGCGCAGAAAGTGACTTCCGGCACCCGCCATCGATGACCGCCGGCACCTGATGCCGGCGCCCGGCGCGGCGAGCATGGCTGCACCCTGACGGGAGACACGCCGTGGATACCTACCCGATCGCGCTCTACACCCACATCGCCGCCGGCAGCATCGCGCTGGCCACCTTCTGGACCGCCGGCCTCGCCCGCAAGGGTTCGCCGCTGCACCGCGCCGTCGGCAAGGTCTACCTGCTGGCCATGCTCGGCGTGATCGTCAGCGGCGTGCCGCTGGTCGACGCCATGGTGGCGCGCGGGCAGCAGATCGGCGCGCTGTTCCTCACCTACCTGCTGCTGCTGGTCGGCAACGCCTGCTGGGCGGCCTGGCGGGCGATCCGCGACCGCGCCGATCGCGCGCGCTACTTCGGTCCGATGTACTGGATCCTCGCCGGCGTGGTGGCGCTGTCCGGCCTGGCCATCGTCGCGCTCGGCGCGAAGATCGGCGCGACGCTGCTGATGGTCTTCGGCAGCATCGGCGTGCTCGGCGGAATCGGCGCGGTGCAGTCGTGGCGGCGCGCGCCGAACGACCCGAAGTGGTGGCTGCGCGAGCACTACGGCGCGATGATCGGCAACGGCGTGGCCACCCACATCGCCTTCTTCGGCGTCGGCCTGCGCAACGCCTTTCCCGGTGTCGACCCGATGATCGTGCAGAACCTCGCCTGGTTCGTGCCGCTGGCCGGCGCGCTGGTCGCCGGCGTCTGGCTCAACCGGCGCTATGGCCGACGCGCGGCGCCGAAGCAGCCGGTGGGCGCGCGTGTAGCGCAGGCGGGATAGGGCGAGATCCAGTAGCCAGTTCCATCAGCCAGTTCCAGTTCCAGTTGCCAGTTTCAGTTGCCAGTTCCAGTTGCCAGTTCCAGTAACCAGTTCGAGCGCAGCGCGAAAGTAGACACCTCCTGCCTGCCCTGGCGAGCTTTGCCACTGGCAACTGGAACTGGTAACTGGAACTGGACTCGCCCTACACGTCGCCGTCGCTGGCCCAGCCTTCGCCGGTGCCGCGGTTGAACACGCGGTCGCCGGCGAGCACGTCGCCGGCCGGGATCGACGGCTGGGCGGCGAGCTCGGCGTAGTACGGCAGGAAGTCCGGCCGGGTGGCGTCGAACAGCTGCTCGAAGTCGTCGATGACGAAGTAGGTCTTCTGGAAGGTGTCGATGCGGTAGCGGGTGCGCATCACCCGCATGAGGTCGAAGCCGATCCGGTTGGGTGCGCTGCTCTCCAGGCAGTGGATCGACTCGCTCTTGCTGCTCAGGATGCCGGCACCGTAGATGCGCAGTTCGTCACCCTCGCGGATCAGGCCGAACTCCACCGTGTACCAGTACAGCCGGGTGAGGTTGACCAGCGCCTCCGGGCCGACCGCGTGCGCCTTCACGCCGCCCGCGCCGTAGGCCTGCATGTAGTCGGCGAACACCGGGTCCATCAGCAGCGGCACGTGGCCGAACAGGTCGTGGAACAGGTCGGGCTCGGCCAGGTAGTCCATCTGCTCGGGCCGGCGGATCCACCAGGTCACCGGGAAGCGGCGGTTGGCCAGGTGCTCGAAGAAGTCGAGCTCGGGCAGCAGGCCCTCGACGCCGATGAGCGTCCAGCCGGTGGCGGCGGCGAGCTTGCGGTTGATGTCGGCGAAGCGCGGGATCTCGACGTCCGACATGCCGATCGCGTCCTGCGCGCGCAGGAAGGCGCTGGCGGCGCGACCGACCAGCAGCCGGCGCTGGCGGCGGAACAGTTCGCCCCAGACCTGGTGTTCGACGGCGCTGTAGCTGTCCCAGGGCTGCTCGATCACCGCCGTGGTGTACAGCGGCACGTAGCCCTTGTCGGTCATGCGGTGTTCGACGCGCTGCGGCTGGTTCATGACGGCCCTCTCCTTCCGTTGACCGCACAGACTACGCGCGGGCTCGCGCAATCGGGTTGCGTTGTTGCTCCAAAGTGGCGGTCTGGCGCAACATAATTCCCGCAAGCGACCGATTCGAGCAATGATCATGAGCGTAGCGCTGGATCGCACCGACCGCAGCCTGCTCGTCATCCTCCAGGCCGAGGGTCGGATCAGCAACGCCGAGCTGGCCGAACGGGTGCATCTGTCCGCGTCGGCCTGCCTGCGCCGGGTGCAGCGGCTGGAGGCGGCCGGGGTCATCACCGGCTACGCGGCGCGGCTCGATCCGGCCGCCCTCGGCCTGGGGCTCACTGCCTTCGTCCGCCTGCAGCTCGCCCGCCACGACGCCGACAGCATCGCGCGCTTCGTGGCCAGGCTCGAGGCCTGGGACGAAGTCGTCGCCTGCCACGCGCTCACCGGCGACATGGACTACCTGCTGCAGGTGGTGGTCGCCGACCTCGAGCACTTCTCGCGCTTCCTGCTCGACCGCGTGCTGCACGACGGCGACGTCGCCGACGTCAACACCAGCTTCGTGCTGCGCACGGTCAAGGACAGCCGCGCCCTGGCGCTCGGCTGACGCTGTCCGGGAACCCGATCGGGCGGGACCGCGGCGCCCTCAGTCGCCGCCGCCGGCAGCGCGGCCGAAGCGCGTTCCGAAGAAGTCGCCCGGGTTCCAGCGCGGTGCTGCGTCGGCGTCGCCGACGCGGCGGCCGATGCCGGCGGCGAGCTCGGCCAGCCGCGCGGCGCTCGGGTAGTGGATCGGCAGGTCGGCCTCGTCGCCGGGCTGGTGGTACTGGCCGCGCAGGAAGCCGTCGAGCAGCGCCTTGCCGTCGATCGCCGGATCGCTCGCGACGATGCCGCCGTCCAGATACAGCGCGGGAATGCCGCGGCGGATGAAGGCGTACTGGTCGCTGCGCACGAACACCACTTCCTCGGGCATCGGGTCGGGCGTGAGCGCGATCCCCAGCGCCTCGGCTTCGGCCTCGGCCGGCGCCCGCAGGTCGCTGTGCTCGATGCCGATGGCGATGGCGTCGCGCACTTCGGTGAGCAGCACCGGCATGTCGAGGTTGAGGTTGGCGACGATGCGCCCGCCGTCGGGCAGCGGCGTCGCGGCGAAATGCTCGGCGCCGAGCAGGCCCTTCTCCTCGGCGGTGAGCGCGACGAACCAGCGGCTGCGCCGGGTCGGCCGCTGCACGGCCAGGCGTGCGGCCTCGAGCATCACGCCGATGCCCAGCGCATTGTCGAGCGCGCCGTTGTAGATCGCGTCGCCGTCGATCTCCGCGCCGATGCCGACGTGGTCGAGGTGCGCGGTGTAGACGACCGCCTCGGCGGCCAGCGCCGGATCGCTGCCCGTGACGCGGCCGACCACGTTGTCGCTGTCCAGCGGCGCCAGCCGGCTGCGCGCCGCGAAATGCAGCGTGCCGGGCAGGTCGAAGCCGCCGGCTTCGCCCCTGGCCTGCCGGGCGTAGACCGCATCGGCGTCGAGTGCAGCACCGTCGAACAGCCGGCGCGCCGCGGCGACGCCCATCGAAGCCGTCGCGCGCAGTTCGGGGAAGGCATCGACCGCGCGACCGTCGTCGCCGCGCAGCCGCATGCCCGGACGCGACCAGTTCGCGGCGCCGCGCGCCCACGGATACTTCGCCTCGCGCTCGGGGTCGCCGATCGACAGCATGCCGACCGCGCCGCGCGCGACCAGGGCCTCGGCCTTGGTCCGGCCGGAGGCGTGGTGGGCGCGCGGCGCATTGCCGAAGCGCGCCGGTGCGCCGCCGAGCACGACGGCGACCTTGCCGGTGAGGTCGAGGCCGGCGAAGTCGTCGTGATCGAACTCCGGTGCGTGCACGCCCTGGCCGACGAACACCAGCGGCGCCGACAGCGCGACCTCGGGCTCGAACCAGTTCACGCCGGGCAGGAAGTCCGCTTCGAAGGCGAACTCGACGACCTCGCCGTCGCGTTCGAGCGCGAGCCGCGCGCCCTCGCGCAGGCGCTCGCCGCGCAGCAGCGGCACGCGCTGCAGCCAGCCGCCGTCGTCACCGCCGGGCGCAAGCCCGAGGCCTGCGAAGCGCGCCGCGACGTAGCGCGCGGCGAGGTCGTAGCCGCGGGTGCCGGCCTCGCGGCCCTCGAGCAGATCGTCGGCGAGGAAGCGGACGTCGGTCTCGATCCGCGCCGGATCGGCCGGCTGCGCGATGGCTGCGGGCGGCTGCGGCGCGCCGACGCAGCCGGCGAGGAAGATGAATGGAGCGAGCAGGAGGATCGGGCGCATGCTTGGCGGCTTCACGGGGACGCGGCACCCTACCAACTCGAATAGTCGTCGTCCCGTGCAGGCCGTCGCGGCCTGACGAATTCCCTTCGCCCCCGCCACCTCAGCAAGGAAGCCCGAATGCATCGTCGCCACGCCCTCGCTCTCGCCCTCGCCCTGACGCCCGCCGCCGCAACGGCCGGCGAGAACCTGATGCTGGTGCTCGATGCCTCGGGCTCGATGTGGGGCCGCGTCGACGGTCGGACCAAGGTCGAGATCGCCCGCGAGACCGTGGCCGACGTGGTCGCCCGGTGGAATCCGGACAACGCCCTCGGCCTGGTCGCCTACGGCCACCGTCGCAAGGGCGACTGTGCCGACATCGAGACGCTGATCGCCCCGGGGCCGCTCGATGCCAAGGCCTACCTCGGCACCGTCGACGGGCTCAACGCGCTCGGCATGACGCCGCTGTCGGCGGCCGTGCAGCATGCCGCCGAGGCGCTGAAGTCGTCCGAGCAGAAGGCCACCGTCATCCTCGTCTCCGACGGCGAGGAGACCTGCAGCCTCGATCCTTGCGCGGTCGGCGCTGCGCTGGAGAAGGCCGGCGTCGACTTCACCGCGCACGTGATCGGCTTCGACGTCGCCGACCCGCAGCACCAGGCGCAGCTGCGCTGCCTCGCCGAGAACACCGGTGGCCGCTACTTCAATGCGCGCGACGCCGCCGAGCTGGGCGCGGCGATCGCCGGCGCGGTCAGCGCCAGCACCGAACCGCCGCCGCCGCCGGCCACCGCCTCCGTGGCGGCGCGCGGCCAGGTCGGCATCAGCGCGCTGGTCGAGGTCGAATGGCGCGGTCCGGCCGATCGCGGCGACTACATCGCCTTCGCGCCCAAGGGTTCGCCCGACGGTGCGTACCTCGACTACCGCACGCTCGGCGAGGCTGACGCCGCGGCCGGCAGCGGCGTGGTCACGCTGCGCGCGCCGGCCACCGCCGGCGTGCACGAACTGCGCTACGCCAGCCCGCGGCGCACGCCGCTGCTGCTGGCCCGCGTCGACGTCCAGGTCGCCGACGCCGAGGCCACGGTCAGCGGCCCGACCGAGGCGATGGCCGGCGACGCCGTCAAGGTCGAGGCGCGTGGCCCGGTCGGCGACGGCCACTGGATCGGCTTCGCCCCCGCCGGCGCCGCCGCCGGCGAGTACCGCGACTACGGCCGCCCGCAGGGCACGCAGTCCGCGCTGCTGCTCACCGCACCCGACGAGCCCGGCGACTATGAGCTTCGCTACGTGCTCAACGAGGCCGAGCGGGTCATCGCCGCGCAGCCGATCCGCGTCGTCGCCGCGCGCGCCAGCGTCAGCGCGCCGGCCCAGGCCGCCGCCGGCGGGACCGTCGAGGTGCGCTTCGAGGGGCCGCGCGGCAACAACGCCTGGGTCGGCTTCGTGCCGGCCGGCGGCGACGGCAGCGAGTACTTCGGCTACTTCTACGTCGCGCCGGAAACCGCCTCGCCGGGTGCACTGCAGGCGCCCGCCGAGCCCGGCCGCTACGAGATCGTCTACTTCGGCGCCGAACGCGTGCTCGCGCGCACGCCGGTCGAGATCCGCTGAGCGCGGCGATGGAGCCCGCGCCGCTGCCCGCGCAGATCCGCAGCGCCGGCGACCGCGAGGCCGCCGGCCTGCTGGCAGCGGTGCTCGCCGCGCTGGTCTGGTCGGGCATCGCGCCGACCGACCGGCTGACCTGGCTGCTCGAAGTGATCTGGGTGGTCGCGGCGATCCCGCTGCTGCTCGGTACGCGGCGCGGCTTTCCGCTGACCCGCCTGCTGTACTGGCTGATTGCGGTGCACTGCCTGATCCTGGTCTACGGCGGCAAGTACACCTACGCGTTGACGCCGCTGGGCGAGTGGTGGCGCGAGGCCTTCGATCTCACCCGCAACCACTACGACCGGCTCGGCCACCTCGCGCAGGGCTTCATCCCGGCGATCCTCGCTCGCGAGCTGCTGCTGCGGTTGACCCCGCTGCGCCCGGGCGGCTGGCTGTTCTACCTGGTCTGCGCCGCCTGCCTGAGCTTCAGTGCGTTCTTCGAGTTCATCGAATGGTGGGCGGCGCTGATCATGGGCGGCGACGCGGACGCCTATCTGGCCACCCAGGGCGATATCTGGGATACGCAGTGGGACATGTTCCTCGCCCTGTGCGGCGCGCTCGCCGCGCAGCTGCTGCTCACGCGCGCGCACGATCGCCAGCTCGGGCTGGCGGCGCGCTCGGGCTGAGCCCCCGACGGGTCGCGTCCCGCCTGGGGGTTTCCCCCCAGGCCGCGATTGACAGTCCGGCGACGGCGGTCGCCTACTCGCCCCGTGCGACGCGACCTCCCCGCCACCTGCCCTCGTGAAGCGCTGCTCGCGCTGCTGCTCGTGCTGCCCTGCGCGGCGGCGCTGGCGGCGGAGCTGCCCGGACTGCCGGCGGACGTGGCCGCCGAAGTGGGCATCGATGTCGCCATCGACGGCATGCGCGCGGTGGTCGGCGCGCCGGGAGAGGGCGAGGGCAGCGGCGCGGCGTACGTCAGCGACTGCGCCAGCCTTCCCTGTGCCGCCGCGCAGCGCGTGGTGCCCGCCGGATTGGAGCCACGCGACCTGTTCGGCGCGGCGGTGGCGGTGTCCGGCGACACGCTGGCCATCGGCGCGCCGGGTGATCGCGAGGGGGCGGTCTACATCTTCGTCGCCGTGTCGGGCAGTTGGGTGCAGCAGGCCAAGCTGCGCGCGTTCGACGGCCGCAACGGGGATGCCTTCGGCAATGCGCTCGCGCTGGCCGGCGACCGCATCGTGGTCGGCGCGAACGGCGCGGACGACGATCGCGGGGTCGTCTACGTGTACACGCGCAGCGGCACGAGCTGGTCGCGCGAGGCGCGTCTGCAGCCGGAGGGCCTGCCCGAGGAAGCGCGCTTCGGCACGAGCGTCGGGCTGTCCGGCGGCACCCTGGCCGCCGGCGCGCCCTTCGCGCCGGGCGAGGTGGTGGATCAATGGGGCCGCGGCGCGGTATGGGTCTACATCCGCGGCGCCGGCTGGACGCTGCAGCAGCGCGTGGTCGCGGGCAGCCCGCAGAACGGGGCGCAGTTCGGTTTCAGCCTGGCCCTCGAGGACGACCGCCTTCTCGTCGGCGCACCGGGCGGCGACGGTTACCGTGGCCTCGCCCACGTGTTCGAGCGCAGTGCCGGCACCTGGTCGGAAGCGCAGCTTCTGGACGATCCGCGCAGCCAGCCCGGCGACGCGTTCGGCTGGCGCGTGGCGCTGGATGGACCGGCGCTGCTGATCGGTGCCCCGTTCGCGGGACCGGCGGGCGCGGCCTGCGGGCGGCTGCATTCGTTCGTCCGCGACGGCGGGAGCTGGACGGCGACACCGCTGCTGGTCGGTCGCCAGCCGCAGCCGCGCGCGATCGGCGGCTATGCCCTGGCGATGCGCGATGGCCGCGTGCTGGTGGGCCACCCGGGCGTCGATCGCGCGGGCGCGACGCTGGCGGGCGCGGTGGACTGGCTCGACCCGTGGCTGCAGGTCCACTTCGACGGCTTCGAAGGGCCTGCACCGGGCTGCATTTCGGCGCCAGCCGGCTGAGCGCCGCGTCCCGCCGCGTCCGATCGGCGCCGGGGGGCGGTCAGTCCATCAGCCCGTGTCGCGCCGCGTAGCGGATCAGCTCCGCGGTGTTGCGCACCTCCAGCTTCTCCTGGACCCGCGCGCGGTGGTTCTCCGCGGTCTTGGTGCTGATCCCGAGGCGGCGCGCGATCTCCTTGCTGGTCATGCCCTCGACCAGCAGGTGGAAGACCTCGCGCTCGCGGTCGGTGAGCGTCCGATAGGGATCCTCCAGCCGGGAACGCGGCTGCTGCACCTGCTGCGCCAGCACGCCGGCGGCGTGGCCGCCGAAGTAGCCGCGGCCTGCGGCCAGTGCGCGCACCGCGGCCAGCAGCTCGCTGGCGGCGGCCTCCTTCAGCAGGAAGCCGGCGGCGCCGGCGCGGACGGCGTGGAGCACGTACTCCTCCTCGTTGTGCATGGTCAGCACCAGCACGCGCGTGGACGGCACCTGTTCGTTGACCCGGCGGACCACTTCGAGGCCGTTGAGCTTCGGCATGGTGAGGTCGACCACCATGACGTCCGGGCGATGGGCGAGCGCGGCCTCGACCGCGGCGATGCCGTCGGCGGCCTGGGCGACGACCTGGCAGTCGCCGCCGGCACCGAGCAGCGCCACCAGGCCCTCGCGCAGGATGGCGTGGTCGTCGGCGACCACGACGCGGATGGTCCTCACGGCGTCGCGCCCGGGTCGGCGACGGCCAGCGGCACCCAGGCGCGGACCTGGGTGCCGCCGCCCGGCGCAGAGTCGAACTGGAAACGGCCGCCGAACAGCGTCAGGCGTTCGCGCATGCTCGACAGGCCGCTGGATCGCCCCTGCGATGCCGAGCCGAGCGCTGCCTCGGCGTCGCAGCCGACACCGTCGTCGGCGACCAGCAGTAGCAGCTCGTCGCCGCGCCGCATCAGTCGCGCGACCACGTGGCGCGGGCTCGCATGGCGCATCGCGTTGGTCACCGCCTCCTGTGCGACCCGGAACAGCACCGTGGCGATCTCGCCGTCGATCCTCGCCGGCAGCGCGTCGACCTCCAGCGCGGTCTCGATGCCGCCCGCCTCGGCGCTGCTGCGCAGCAGCCAGCGCAGCGCGGCTTCCAGTCCCAGGTCGTCGAGGATCTGCGGGCGCAGCAGGCGCGACAGCGATCGCGTGTCGGCCAGCGCGGCCTCGCACAGCGCCATCGCCTGGGCCAGCTCGGCGGGCGCGCCGTCGGGAAACAGGCTGGCCAGCGAGGCGAGCCGGTGGCCGAGCGCGGTGAGATTCTGGCCTACGCTGTCGTGCAGCTCGCGCGCGATCCGCCGGCGCTCGTCCTCCTGGACCCGCCACACGCTGCGTGCAAGGCGACGGAAGTGCCGCTCGCCGGCGCCGAGCTGCGCGGCGAGGCGCGCCTGCTCGGCCTGCAGGCGGGCAAGTCGCGCGGCGATCGCTTCGGGTGTGTCGGGGGGCGCCGGGCTCATCGCGGAGCGTCCATCGCGACATCCAGCGCCCGCGCCAGCGAGCGCAGCGCCGGCTGCTGCGTCGCGGGGGTCTGCGCGAGCAGACGCCCGAATGCGTCGCGGGCGGCGTCGGCTGCCTCCGGCAGGGTCGATGCGGCGGCCGCATGCAGTCGCATCGCCCGGCCCCAGGCGGGCAGCCGGGCGAGCGCGGCGCGCGCGGCGAGATAGTCGGGCTGCGCCGCGCGAGGGTCCAGTCGCAGCGCTGCTTCGGCCAGCAGCAGGCGCAGCGGCGTGGAGGTGTAGCGGGCCAGCTCGTCGCGCGCCAGCGCCAGCGCGCCGGACGCCTCGGCAGGGCGGCCGAGCGCGGCCAGCGATTCCGCCAGCAGGAGGTGCGCTGCCAGCGCGTGGCCCTGGCTGCGCGCCTGTTCGGCGGTGGCCAGCGCGGCCGCGGCGGCCGCGCGCGCGCGCTCGGCGTCGCCGGTGCCCAGCGCCAGCTCGGCGCGTCGCAGCTCGCGCATCGCCTGCTGTTCGCGGTTGTCGATGGCGTTGGCCTCGACCGCGGCGAGCGCCTCGCCCGCCGCAGTCCAGTCACCCAGGTCGAGCAGCACCTGGACGCGCAGAAGCTGCATCTCGGTCACGCCGCGCAGCTTCTGCTGGGCCTCGAACAGGCGGCGCGCCCGCTCGGCACGGTCCAGCGCCGACTGCATGCGGCCCTCGAGCCGGTCGAGCTCGGCCAGTCCGGCCAGCCCCGCCGCCGCTTCGGCGGCCATCTGCGCCCCTTCGGCCTCGTCGAGGCTGGCGTCGAGCGCGTCGCGCGCGTCCGCGAAAGCGCCGCGCGCGATCTTGGCCAGGCCGAGCCCCTGCAGCGCCTGTACCCGCCCGAGGCGATCGTCGATGTCCGCATAGACCGTGGTGGCCTGGCGCCAGAAGACTTCGGCGTCGCCGAACTCGCCGAGCTGGTAGTAGCTGAACGCGACGTTGAGCAGGCTCTCGCCGATCAGCCGGGCGTCGCCCAGCGATTGCCGCAGGCCGAGCGCCTCGCGGTAGGCCGCCAGCGCCTCGCGGAACTGCCCGCGCTCCTCCTCGAACGCGCCGACCGCGTTGACCAGATCGGCCATCGCGCCGGCGTCGCCGAGTGGCTCGAGCAGGCTGCGGGCCTGCGCCAGCGCCATGGCGGCCGCGTCGAAGTCGCCCTGGGCGGCACGCACCGTCGCCAGGTTGCGCAGCGACAGCGCCTCGCCGCGGCGGTCGCCGAGTGCGCCACGCAGGACGGCCGCGCGCTCGTAGTGCAGCGCGGCCGGTTCGGGCTGGCCGAGCTGGGCGTAGCCGATGCCCAGCGCGTTGGTGGTCTCGGCGAGCAGGCGGCGGTCCTCGAGGCGGTTTGCCACCACCTGCGCACGCACCAGGAAGTCGTCGACGGCGCGCCGTGCATCGCCGTGCATGATCGAGAACTTGCCGAGCAGGAACCAGGCCTCGCCGTCGCGCGGGTCGGCCTCGACGATCGCTTCCAGCGCGACGCCGGCCGCCGCCAGGTCGCCGGCCTCGCCGGCAGCCCGTGCGCACAGTCGGCGCAGCGCCAGGTCGTGTGCGGCGGGTGCCGGTGCGGCGGCGCAGCGCCGCAGGGCGCCCTCGGGATCGCCCAGCAGCGCATCGGCGAGGATCGCCAGGCGGCCTGCCGCCGCGCCGGTCGCCGACCCGGAGGCGTCGATCGCGGCGCGGGCGGCGACGCTGGCGTCGGCGCGCCGGCCGGCACGATCCAGGGCCTCGAGCAGCGACCACCAGGCGTCGGCCGATCCGGCAGCGGCGAGTGCGTCGAGGCGGTCGTCGAGGGCGCCGGTGTCGCCCGGCGGCGGCGGATCGGCGGAGATCAGCCGCAGCGCCTGCGCCGACGGCGCCTCCACCGCGATTCCCGGACGGCCGAGGCGCGCGTCGACGCGCGCCAGCAGTTCGCCCAGCGCGGTGGCGGCACCGGCGGCGTCGAAGCGGCGCGACGCCTCGCGCCATTCGGGCTCGGCGGCGCCGACCGGCCAGGCGGCGAGCGTCAGCACCCAGCCGTCGTCGACGCGCGCCAGATCCGCCTCCAGCAGCCGGCTGGCGCCGAGCGCTTCGCCGACCTGGGCGCGGAAGCGGCGCGCGCTGGCGGCGTCGTAGCGCAGCGCGCGCAGCGCGCGCTCGACCCGCGGCGGATCGAGCGCCGCTGCGCGCTCGGTCCGCGACAGCACGCCGCCCAGCCAGGCGCCGATGCCCGCGGCGAGTGCGCCATCGGCGCCGTCGGCGGCCAGCACCGGCATCGGTGCCAGCAGGGCCGGCGTCGGTCCGGACAGCGAAGCCGCGCCAGGCGACGGCGCCCTGCGGGCGAGGCTGATGCCCAGCGCCAGGAGCGCCGCGAAGAGCGCGCACAGCGCGCCGGCACGAAGCAGCCGGCGCCGGTCCAGCGGCGAACGCGGCAGGCGACGGTCGTCGATCGCGCGGACAACGTCCTCGGCGCGCTGCAGCCGATGCGCGGGGCGCAGCGCCAGCAGCCGCGCACACAGCCGCACGGCGAAGCGCGGCAGACCGGGCACGACGCGATCGGCATCCGGCGGGCTGCGGACGATGCGCTGCGCCAACATCTCGGCCGAGGTGCCGCCGCGGAACGGCAGCGTGCCGGTGAGCATCTCGTAGAGGATCAGGCCGAGCGCGTAGAGGTCGCTGCGGCCGTCGACCGCTTCGGCGCGCGCTTGCTCCGGCGACAGGTACTCCGGCGTGCCGATGATCACGCCGCTGCCGGTGATGCCGGTGGCGCCGGCCGAGCGGGCGATGCCGAAGTCGGTGACCAGCGCTTCGCCGCGCGCATCCAGCAGCACGTTGGCCGGCTTCAGGTCGCGGTGCACCACGCCGCGCTTGTGCGCCGCCGCCAGGCCCTCGGCGAGCTGGCGGCAGATCCGCAGCGCCTCGTCCGGCGGCAGGCGGCCCTCGCGGTCGAGGCGGTGCTCCAGCGATTCGCCGTCGACGAAGTCCATGCTGATCAGCCAGGCCTCGCCGTGGCGCACCAGATCGTGGATGCGGACGACGTGCGGGCTGGACACCTGGCGCGCCAGCAGCAGCTCCTGGCGGAAGCGGTCGAAGGCGTCGCTGCGCGTGGCCAGCTCGGGGCGCAGCAGCTTCAGCGCGACGTCGATGCCGAGCTCGATGTCGTGGGCGCGGTAGACCAGGCCCATGCCGCCCATGCCGAGCAGTTGCTCGATCCGGTAGCGTGCGCCGACCATGTCGCCGGCGCGAAGCTCGCTGGCGGCGAGCAGGCCGGTGACCGTCGCCGAGCCGAGGTCGACGCCGGACAGCCGTCCGGGCGCGGTCACGGCGCGGCGTCCCCGCGGGCGCCGTCCAGCGCAGCCTGCAGCCGGGCCAGGTCGTCGCCGATCGCGCCCAGCGCCAGCGCCGCGCTGGCCTGCTCGGCGAAGGCGGCGAGCAGCTCGGCGTCGAGCTCGGTGAACACCCGCGATTCGTCGTCGGTGTCGGCGTAGACCGCGCCGAGCAGCTCGCCGTCGTGCAGCAGCGGCAGGCAGGCCAACGCACGCAGGCCGGCGCCGACCACGCTGGGCTGCCGCTGCAGGAAAGCGCGGTCGGCGTAGTTGCTCAGGAACACCGCGCGGCGCTCGGCCAGGCAGCGCTGCACCGCGCTGCGGCTGCCGGCGAACTCGCCGCCGCCGATCTCCTCGGGCGACAGGGCGTGGCGCGCGACCACCTCGGGGGCGGCGCGGCCGCGCGCCAGCAGCACGTAGCCGCGGCGGCACTCGGACAGATCGACGATGCCCTCCAGCAGCGCCTGCAGCAGTTCGCCGGCGTGACGCGAGCGCGACAGCCGGGTCGACCATTGCGTGGAGCGCCGGCGCAGGTCGGCGCCGCGACGATGGGCCTGCGCGGCCTCCTGGCCGCCCAGCGGCACGAACTCGCAGTAGACGTCGCCGACGGCGAACCATTGGCGCCGATCGAGCATCGCGCGTTCGACCCGGGCGCCGTCCACGCGCAGGCCGTTCTTCGAACCGAGATCCTCGATCACCGCCGTGCCGCGGGCATCGAGGCTGAGCCGCGCGTGATGGCGCGACACCGAGGTGTGCGGCAACACCAGGTCGCAGTCGGCCGAGCGGCCGAGCAGCAGGCTGGCGCCGTCGGCGCAGTCGCGCACCGGCACGGCGAGGTCGCCGACGAAGGCCGAGACGCGCCCGGGCATCCGCTCAGTCCTCCTGGTCGATCCGGCCGAGCAGGAACTTCGCCACGCCGGTCAGGCTGACCAGGTCGCCCTCGATGTTGTCGAGGTCGCGCAGCGCCCGCCAGCGCCCGGGCACGCCGTTGTCGGAGAACGCCGCGGCGCGCTGCTCGAGCCGATCGAGTGCGGCGATCGCGCCCGGGTAGTCGGCGGCGGCCGCCGCGGCGCGGCTGGCGGCGAGGTCGTTGAGCAGGGTGGTCAGCGCGGCGACACCGATTTCCGGATCGTCCAGCCGGGCCTCGAGCTGCTCGTACGCGGCGAGCAGTTCGGCCGGATAGTCCTGGAGATCGTCGCGCACCATGACGAAGTCCGAGAAGCTGCCGCCGGCGCCGCCGGCGCGCACGCTGCCCTCGCTCACGTCGGCGGTGATGTTGCCCAGCGCGAGGCCGGCCGGACCCTTGTACAGCCGGTAGGGCGAGGCGGCGGAGAACACCAGGTTGGGCGTACGCAGCACGGCGCGATACTCGCCGCGGAAGGACAGCCCGCAGCCGGCCGGCGGCTCGACCGACAGCAGCACCGGAAACGCCGGATCGACCACCAGGCCCGGCTCGGGCAGGCGGGCGTTCACCGCCGCGACCCCGGCGCCGTCGAGCAGGGTCGCGCTGAGGCCCAGGCAGGCGGGCGACAGGTTCACCGGGTCGCGGAACTCGAGGATGAACTCGGCCACGAACGGCCCGCCAGGCCCGGCCAGGGTGATGTCGGCGCGCGCATCGTCGCCGTCGATGGTCACCACCACCTGCGCCAGCAGCGGGGTGCAGGCGAAGCCGAGCAGCAGGGCGATCAGCAGCGATGGCATGCAGCGCATGGAGGACTCCGGCCGGCCCGGCGAAGCGGCCGGGGACATTGGCCCGATCCGACAGTAAGCGACCTGCCCCGGCGCGTCGAGCCGTCGGTCGCCGATTGGGTGAAGGCCCCGCATCGCGCTGGGTGAAAACCCCCATGGCCGCCCGTCGGGGCGTCGACGACACTGCCCATCCGCGCTGCTCGGCGCCCCATTCCCGGAGGCCACCATGTCACCCATCCACCGCACCTTGCGCGCCCTGCCGCTGGCCTTGCTGGGTGTCCTCGCCGCCTCGCCGCCGGCCGGCGCGCTCGAGATAACCCGCGAGTTCTCCTCGGCGTGGGCGGATCCGGCGCGGCCCGGGCACGGCTTCGTCACCGATGTGGTCGACCCCGGCGACGGCAGCAAGCTGGTCGTCGTCTACTGGTTCACCTACGACACCCAGGGTCGGCAGATCTGGGTCGTCGGCACCGGGCCGGTCGACGGCAACCAGGCGACGCTGCGCGCCGTCACCACGCGCGGCGGCTCGTTCGACAACACCTTCGACCCCGCTGCCGTGCAGCAGCAGCCGTGGGGCACGCTGAAGCTGAGCTTCGCCAGTTGCGACAGCGGAGCGCTGGAGTTCCTGCCCGCCGACCCCGCGGCGCCGCGAGGCCGCATCGACGTGACCCGCCTGACCGCGCGCTACAACGCGCAGTGTTCCGGGGGCATCTCCGACGACCGCAGCGCCGGCGCCGGCGAGACCGAAATCGTGCGCTTCATGCAGGCCGCCACCGTGGCGCCAGGCGCGCGCGGCAAGACCGAATTCGCCCAGCGCGCCGATCGCACCGACTTCAAGGTCGAGGTCGAGGACGTGCCCGCGGGCACCTACGCGCTGCGCGTCGGCGAGCAGATCCGCGGCAGCTTCGCCGTGATCGCGCTGGCCGGCGGCACGCGGGGTGGCCTCGAGTTCCGCAGTCCGGTCGAGCCGGGCAAGCTGCTGCTCGACTTCGATCCGCGCGACCAGCGCATCGCCGTCGAGCGCGACGGCGTGGTCTACCTGTCGACCGATCTCGTCGCGCCGCCGCCGCCGGGTCCACCCGGCGGTGGCGCGCCGCTGGGCAGCGGCCTGTGGGTGCTGCAGGTCGAGCCTTCGGGCAATGATGGTCCGGAGCTCGACGCCGAGCTCAGCCTGCGCAGCGACCGCGCCGAGTTCTCGGTCGAGCTCGAGGACGTGCCGGCCGGCGACTACGCGCTGCGCGTGGCCGGACAGCCGCGCGGCACGATCAGCGTGGTCGCCGTTCCCGGCGGGACCAGCGGCGAGCTGGAGTTCCGCAACCCGGCCGAGCCCGGCAAGACCCTGCTCGACTTCGATCCACGCGGGCAACTGATCCAGGCCGAGCGCAACGGTCAGGTGGTGCTTTCTGGCCTGTTCCCGATCCAGCCCAGCGCGGGCATCGGGGACGACGACGGCGGAGGCGGAGGCGGCGGAGGCGGCGGTGGCTCGACCGGTGGCACGCTGCTCACCGCGCCGCTGGAGCGCGTCGGCCCGGACGGCGACGCCAGCGGCTCGCTCGAGTGGCAGGCGACCGCCGACGAGACGGAATTCGAGGTCGAGGTCGAGGACCTCGACGACGGCAGCTACACGGTGGTCGTCGACAACGTCGCCCGCGGCAGCATGCGGGTCGACGGGGGAGAGGGCGAGCTGAAGTTCAACGATCCGCCGCGTGCCGGCCGCGGCCTGCTCGACTTCGATCCGCGCGGCAAGCTGACCGAGGTCGTCCGCAACGGCGTGGTCTACCTGCGCGGGCGCCTGCCCTGAGCCGCGCCCCGTCCCCGCAAGCGCAGAGGGCACCGACTCGCAGCGGTGCCCTCCTCGCGTCCAGCCCGGCGATGCCGCGCGCGGCCTACCAGACCACTTCCGCCATCTGGCAGTTGAGGCCCGAGCCGATGCCCATCAGGGCGACCCGCTTGCCCTTCTGCAGGCGACCCGTCTCGGCCAGCTTGGACAGCGTCACCGGCACCGAGGCCGGGCCGATGTTGCCGTGCTCGGGAAACACGGCCAGCACCTTCTTCGGATCGATGCCGAGCAGGTCGACGATCGCCGCGGTGTGCACCTTGCTGATCTGGTGGATGACGAACTCGTCGATCTCGCCGGCCACCCAGCCCATCGCCGCGCGCGCGGCCTGGAAGGTCTTGGCGGCGAGCTTGAGGCCCTCGACCAGCAGGGTGCGGGTGTCGGTGACCATGCGGTCCATGTTGCCGCGGCACAGGTGGCTGAATTCGGTGGCGGCGCGGGTGACGCTGCCGAGGAAGCGGTGGCCGTTGGGCAGCAGCTCGGCGCGACCGAGCACCATCGCCGCGGCGCCGGAGCCCAGCGTCAGCGAGGCGAACTCGTTGCGGAACTGGTCGGCGCCGACGTCCGGTGCGATCAAGCGCTGGATGGTCCGCTCGGTGATCTCGTTGCTCGCCTCGCCGTCGACGATCAGCGCGTAGTCGATGTCGCCGCGCTCGATCATCCGCGCGGCGATGTCCATGCCGTTGAGGAAGGCGAGGCAGGCGTTGCCGACGTCGAAGTTCTGGCAGGTGTCGGCGAGGCCCAGGTTGCCGTGGATGATGCTGGCGGTGGATGGTTCGAGGTAGTCGCGGCAGACCGAGGTGTTGATCAGGATGCCGATGTTCTCGCGCTGCACGCCGGAGGCGGCCAGCGCCTTCTGCGCGGCCATGGTGGCGGCATCGGAGGGCTGCACGTTGCCGTCCCAGATGCGCCGCTCACGGATGCCGGCGATGTCCTCGAGCAGGTTGTCGCGGATGCCCAGCCGGTCGAGCGTCGGCTGCAGCCGGCTCATGATGTCGGCCGAGGACAGGCGTATCGGCGCGTCGATGTGGGCGACGGAAGCGATGGCGACGTGCTGGAAGAGCATGGGGAATCCGGGCGGAAAGTGATAGCCGGCGGACGGTAACCGGTTCACCCCGAGCCCGCAACCGAATGCCCCGGCCGCGCCGCGTCGACCCGTTCAGGCAGGCCCCGCTAGCCTGCGCCCATGGTCCGCCTGTTCGCCTGCCTGCTCGCCTGCCTGTCGGTCGCCGCCGTCCTCGTGCGGCCCGCGGCCGCCATCGACCGCTTCGAGGGCGCGCTGCCCGATGGCCTCGGCCGCTACGCCATCGACGTACCCGCCGACTGGCGGCCCGGCGACACGCTGCTGCTCTACAGCCACGGCTTCTCGATGCGCTTCCCGGCCCAGGTCGAGCACGTCAACACCGCGCCCAATGCCGCCCTGCGCAACGACTTCCTGTCGCGCGGGCTGGCCCTGGCCGCGGCCACCTACGCCGACCGCGGCTGGGCGATGTTCGACATCGAACGCGTGCAGCGCGCGCTGCTGGCCGAGGTGCGGCGGGTCGCCGGCGAGCCCGGCGAGATCGTCCTGTTCGGCGGCTCGCTCGGCGGCCTGGTCAGCCTGCGCACGGCCGAGGCCCTCGCCGCCGACGGCGCGCCGGTGGCCGGCGTCTACGCCGCCTGTCCGCCGCTGGCCGGTGCGCGCACCTGGGACCTCGCGGTCGACACCCGCCTGCTGTTCGACGCGGTCTGTCCCGACCACCCGCTGCCGAGCGGCAGCGCGGCCCTGCCCTGGGTCGTCGACTACGCCGCGATTCCGCCCAACCTCGGCGATCTGACCGACGGCGCGACGCTGCAGAGCGCGCTGCCGATCGCCAACCGCATCCGCCAGTGCCTGGGTTTCTACCAGCCGGCCTTTCTCGACAGCACCGCGCAGCTGCAGCGTCGCGCCCGGCTGAAGTCGCTGCTCGGCATCGGCAGCGACGACTTCCTGCTGACCCAGATCGCCTACGCCGTCTATCCGCTGGCCGACCTGATCCAGTCGCCGACCAAGCTCGCCGGCGGCAACGCCTTCGACAACCGCTTCGTCGACTACGGCGACGCCGAGATCAACGCCCGCATCCGCCGCATCGAGGGCGATCCGCTCGCGGCCGCGCGGCTGCGCGGCGTGTCCGACCTGCGCGGGCCGTTCGGCGCGGCCCGCGTGCTGGTCATCCACACCGATCGCGACGAGCTGGTGCTGCCCGAGCACGTCGCCTTCCTCGACGACTTCGCGCATCCCGCGGAGCGTCGCGCGCTGGCGCTGGTGCGGCAGTCGGCGGTCGCACACTGCGACTTCTCGGAGGCCGAACTGCTGGCCGGCTTCGACGGCCTGCTCGACTGGATCGACGGCGGCGCCAAGCCCGACGCTGCGCGCCTGCGTGCCGCCTGCGAGGCGCGCCGCGGCGGCGACGCCACGCAGCGCTGCGGCTACGACCCGACGCTCGCCGTCGGCGACTTCGACGCGCGCAGCCGGCCGCGCCAGCTCGCCGCGCGGCCGATCGACGGCCTGCACAGTGGCGCCTGGTTCGACCCGGCGTTCGACGGCGAAGGCCTGCTGCTCGAGGTCATCGAGGGCACGCGCGATGCGATCGTCGGCTGGTACACCTATCCGCCGACCGGTGCGGCCGGCGAGCAGCGCTGGATCGCCGGCCTCGGCCGGATCAGCGCGGACGGCATCCACGTGGCCGAGGCGCGCGAGTTCCGCGGCGCCCGCTTCGGCGCCTTCGACCCCGCCGACATCACCGCCACTCGCTGGGGCGAGCTGACGCTGGCCTTCGGCGGCTGCGACGCGGCGCCGGACGGCGAGCTGCAGCTGCGCTACGCCGGGCCTGCGGCCTTCGGTGCCGGCGAGCGCCGCCTGCGCCAGCTCAGCCGCAACGCGAGCGCGCAGTCGCCGTGCAGCGCGATCGGCACGCCGCCGCCGCCGTCGGCGGGCAGCGCCTGGAGTGGCAGCTGGTTCCGCAGCGACGCGCCGGGCGACGGCTGGGTGGTGCAGGTCGGCGCCGATGGCGACGCGGTGGTCGGCTGGTACACCTTCGATCCGGCCGGCGAGCCGGCCTGGCTGGTCGGCCGCGGCCGGTTCGACGAGGTCCGCCGCAGCCTGCGCCTGCGCGTGACCCGCGCCGTCGGCGCACGCTTCGGCGCGGCCTTCGATCCGGCCGCCGTCACCCGCCTCGACTGGGGCGAGCTGCAGCTCGACTTCGACGGCTGCGTCGGCGCGATCGCTCGATGGCAGCCGGCCCTCGCGGGCTGGACGGCGGGTAGCGCGGTGCTGACGAGGCTCACCCGCGTGGCCGGCAGCGCGTCGTGCCCGGCGCAGCCGTGATCCGGCCTGCGCGAGCGCCATCCGCGCTCAGTAGCGGTCGAGCTCGAGCGTCGGGCCGGCCGGCGTCGGCCTGACCTCGAACCAGCGGTCGTAGTCGTCGTCGCCGAGCGGCTCGACCGCGCAGCCGCACAGCGCGGCCACGATGCCCGGCACGGTGTTGCTGTGGCCGACCACCAGCACGGTGCCGCGATCGTGTTCGGCGCGCAGCCGGGCGGCGAGGGCGTCGGCCGGCTCGCGTGCGTCGTAGATGCGGATCGGCAGGTCGTGCAGCGCGGCCGCGGCCGCGGCGGTGTCGCGGGTGCGCCGGTAGTCGCTGCTCCACGCCGCGACCAGCGGCGCGCCGCGCAGGCGCTCGGCCAGCCGCGCGGCGCGTTCGCGGCCGGCGGCGCTCAGCGAAGGATCGCGCGGGTCGTCGTTCGACTTCTCGGCGTGACGCACCACCACGAAGCGCAGCGCGGAGTCGGCGCGCGGCGGCGGTGCGCCTGCGCAGGCCGCGAGCACCAGCAGCAGGGCCGACGCCATCGTCGTTCGCAGGGTCATGCGCGTCCTCCGTCGGCGAGCCAGCGGCGCAGCCAGCGCGTCTCGCGCTGCATCAGCCAGCTGCCGAACAGCATCAGCAGGCCGAGCAGCAGCAGCGCGTAGTTCAGCACCAGCATAACGCCCTGCGGGTTCACGACCTCGCCGTCCTCGCCGAACAGGAACATCACCGGGAACGCCACCACGAACAGCCCGAGCCCGCGCGCGCCGGCGCTGAACGGCAGCGGCCCGGCGCGCTCGCCCTGCCAGGCGTGGCGCAGCGCCGACAGCGCCGCCGTCATCAGCTGCCACCAGACCATGCCGAGCAGCGTCCAGTGCCAGTGCGGCTGGGCCAGCAGATCCTCCCAGACGTCGGCGCGCAGCAGCCCGCCGACGTTGGCCAGCACGCCGGTGGCGATGCCGCCGAAGGCGAACTCGAACAGCAGCGCCGGACCCGGAAGGTATCGGCTGTCGCGGTCGTCGCGGATCATGCGGCGGCCGCGGCTGAGCGCGCCGGCGACCAGCCACACCGCGGCGTCGCGATTGAGGCCGTCGGTGGCGCGCAGCACCGCCGGTCGCGCCAGCAGGTACTTGATCAGGTCGCCGGCGGTCTTGGCCCAGACCCCGGCGAGCAGGCAGGCCAGCGCTGCCTCGGCCGACCAACCCAGCGCGTGCAGCCCGACCAGTCCGACCACCGCGACCAGCAGCAGCTCCGAGCTGGCGATCCACTGCTCGGCCATGAAACCGCCGCCGCGCCGCGCCAGCGCCGCCGGCGCATCGGCGCGAAAGCGCTGCATCCGCGTCGCGTCGATCGGAACGTAGCGGATCTCGCTGCGGGCCACGCTGACTCCTCGCGCCGCGCCGACGGCGGCGCGCCGGCCATGCTGCCCAAGGCGGGCGGCGCTGTCGACCGCGTCGGCCGACTTGCCGCTCGCGCCGACAGCGGCGATCCTTGCCCTTCGTCCACCCAACGGCAGACCGCCATGCGCGAATCCCGCGACCATCTCGAAATCAGCGCCCTCGCGGTGTCCTGTTTCGGCAACGACGGCAAGCTCGATGCCGCGGAGCTCGGCAAGCTCGTCGCCATCGCCGAGCGCGACGGCCGGATCGACGTCAACGAGATGCGCGTGCTGAAGTCGGTGATCGACCGCATCCGCCCGGACGAGATCGACGAGGCGATGAAGGCCCGCCTGGCTGCGCTCTCGGCGCGGATGACCGGCGGCTGATGCCGGACCGGATCGTCCGCCCGGATCGGTGAGGCGGGCGGCGGCCGCCCGCGGCGGGTGGTCGCCGGATCACCCCGACCCGCCGCGGAGCGCCGCGGCCGGTGCCGCGACGCCCGGCGACGCCAGCTCGACCCGGTTGCGACCGCCCGTCTTCGCCACGTACAGCGCGCGGTCGGCGCGCCGCAGCAGGTCGTCGAAGCTGCCGTCGCCGTCGTCGAGCACGGCCACGCCGATCGAGATCGTCACCGTCTGCGGCCCGGGCTCGAGGCGCAGCGGCTGGTCGCAGACCGCGCGGCGCAGGCGCTCGGCCGCGGCCAGCGCGCGCTCGGAGTCGGCCTTCTCGATCAGCACCAGGAACTCCTCGCCGCCGAGCCGGCCGAGCATGTCCTCGCCGCGCAGCCCGTCGCGCAGTCGCGCCACCACCTGACGCAGCGCGGTGTCGCCGACGGCGTGGCCGAAGGCATCGTTGATCCGCTTGAAGTGGTCGATGTCGGCGACCAGCGCCGCGCAGCCGTGCTGATGGCGGCGCGCCCTGCCGACCGCGCGCACGCCGGCCCGCTCGACCGCCCGGCGGTTGAGGATGCCGGTGAGGAAATCGGTGGTCGCGGTGCGCTCGAGTTCGCCGCGCATCCGGTCGGTGCACAGCAGCAGGAACCCGTAGCTGGTCAGCAGCGGCAGCAGCGCGGCGGTGGCGAAGGTGACCGACTGGGTGAGCCCGGGCTCGAAGCCGCCGACCAGCGCCTGCGGATGCAGCGCCGTGTAGGCGGCGCGGAACAGCATGACCAGCGCGCCGACCACGAACACGCCGCCGGTGACCCACTGTGCGGTCGAGCGCGGGCGGGCGGTGAGCAGCACGCCTGCCGAAGCGGCCGCCAGTCCGGCCAGCACCAGCGAGGCGACCATGATGCGCATCTCGATGCGATCGATGCCGAAGCTGAAGAGCACCGAGTTGGCGGCGACCAGGGCGATCGCCACCGCCAGCGTGCGGTTCGGTGCCGGCCGCTCGGCCAGCCGGTACAGCGCGCGGGTGTAGTCGGCGAAGGCGACGACGATCAGCACGTTGGCCAGCGACACGCTGAGCAGGTCGTGGATGCCGCCGCGCAGGGCGAACAGCACGAAGCCCACCGGCAGCAGCAGGTTGCCGCGCAGCCACAGGCGCAGGGCCGGGCGCAGCACGGGCGCGATGTCGCGGCTCACCAGCGCGAGCAGCAGGCCGAGCAGCAGCGAGGTCAGGGCGCCGAGGACCAGCGCCGTTCGCGGATCGAAGTGCATGCGCCTCCCGCGCGTGCCTGCGTGCCGTCGAAGCCTACAGCCTGTGCCCGCCGGACGCAGTGATCCGTGCCGCGCCGCGCGCCTTCAGGGCTCGACCGGCGGCGCCGGCGGCCGTGGCCGGAAGGTGATGACCACCGCGCCCGCCGGCGGCGGCGGCGATGGTCGCTGCCACAGCACGGGCACCTCGGCCGGCCGCGCCGGCTCGAGGCTGTCGCGCTCGTCCGCCAGCAGGCCGTCCTCGAGCGCCTGCGCCTCTTCGTCCTCCCAACTGTAGCGCTTGCGCGGCGGCGCCGGATCGCGCCTGCGCCACCACAGCGCCGCCAGGGTCCCCGAGAGGGCGCCGAACAGATGTGCCTCCCAGGAGATCTTCGGGTCGCCCGGCAGCACGCTGAGCAGCATGCCGCCGTAGAGGAAGAAGGCGATCATCGCGGTCGCCACCGCCGGCCGGTCGCGGCGCAGCAGGCCCAGCGTGAACAGCAGGAACATCAGGCCGTGGCTGAGCCCGCTCGCGCCCAGGTGCACCGACGGCCGGCCGAACAGCCAGATGCCCAGGCCCGACAGCAGCCAGACCAGGACGATGGCGCGCCACGCCGTGCGCGGGTATACGGCAAGCGTGAGCGTGCCCAGCACCAGCATCGGCAGCGAGTTCGACAGCACGTGCGCAGGCGAGCCGTGCAGCAGCGGCGCGGCCAGCACGCCGACCAGGCCGCCCCACTCGCCGGGCCGCACGCCCAGTCCGGCGAACGAGGTGCCCAGCCAGGTCTCGATCAGCTTGATCCACCAGATGATCGCGACGAAGGCGAGGCTCGCCAGCGCGGCGCGGACGAAGCGGCGGCGGTCGGTGGCGGCCTGGGTGGCCGGGTCGGGATGCTCGGCCGTGAGCGGGATGTCCATCGCGGCAAGCTGGGGACGCCCGGCGCCGGGGACAAGTCCGCTGCGGAACTTTGTCGCCTTCGGGTGATCCATGGAGGCTCGGCAACCGATGGAACGGGGATGATCGCGCTGCGCGCAGTGGAACGGCGCTATGCCATGGACGGGCAGGCGGTGCGGGCGCTGGCCGGCATCGACCTCGACATCGCGGGCGGCGAGTTCGTCGCCATCACCGGCGCCTCGGGCAGCGGCAAGTCGACCCTGCTCAACATCCTCGGCTGCCTCGACCGTCCCGACGTCGGCAGCTACACCCTCGACGGCACCGACGTCGCCGCGCTCGACGACGAAGCGCTCAGCGCCACCCGCAACCGCCGCATCGGCTTCGTCTTCCAGAGCTTCCACCTGCTGCCGCGGCTGTCGGTGCTGGAGAACGTCCTGCTGCCGCGACGCTACTGCGATGCGCCCGATCCCGACGCGCCGGCGCGCGCCGAGGCGCTGCTGCAGCGCGTCGGCCTCGGCGATCGCCTGCGCCATCGCCCGCTGGAGCTGTCCGGCGGGCAGATGCAGCGCGCCGCCATCGCCCGCGCACTGGTCATGCAGCCGGCGCTGCTGCTGGCCGACGAGCCGACCGGCAACCTCGACTCGAAGTCCGCCGCCGCGGTGATGGCGCTGATCGACGAGCTGCACGCCGGCGGCCAGACGGTGGTGCTGGTCACCCACGACAACGACATCGCCGGCCACGCGCCGCGCCAGGTGCGGCTGCGCGATGGCCGGGTGGAGTCCGATGAACGCCGCGCCTGAATCCGACGCGACCGGGCCGCGCAGCGCCGCCGTGGAGCGGCGCCTGCGCCCCGGCCTTGCCCTGCCGATCGCGGCCGCAGCCCGCAGCCGGCCGGGTCCGGCGCTGTCGTTCGCCGGCCTGTGCCTGGCGCTCACCACGCTGGTGGCCGAGGCCGGGCCCCTGTGGTTCACCGGCGAGGTGCGCGCCGCCGAGGCCGAGCCGATCCTGGTGCCGCCGAGCAACTCCAGTCCGGTGGTGCTGCGCTACTTCGTGCCCGAGGGCAGCCTGGTGCAGCCGGGCGACGTGCTGGTGCGCATCGATCCCGGCCAGTCCGCCACCCAGCTCAGGCAGATCGAGTCGCAGCTGCTGCTGCTGCGCGCCACCACCGAGAAGGACCTGGCCGCACTCGAGGTCGCCGCGATCGACGCCGAGAAGGCGCAGGTCGACGCCGACGCCGCGCTGGCCAAGGCGCGCATCGACGCGGCCATCCCGCGGCAGCACCTGTCCGCGCTCGACTACGACCGCTACCAGGGCGAGCTCGCCCGCGCCGAACGCGAGGCCGCGCTCAAGCGCACCGAGCTGGCGGCGGCGCGCGAGGCGGTGCGGCGCAAGCGCGCCGACGCCGACCTCGAGGCGGCCAAGCTCGAGGCCGACCTCGCCTACCACCGTGCCCAGGTCGCCAACGCCGAGCAGCGCGCCGAGCGCGCCGGTCGCGTCGTCTACGGCTTCGACAGCTGGCGCGGCAACCGCTACGAGGAGGGCGCCTCGGCGAACCCCGGCAACCGCATCGGCGAGGTCGTCGGCGAGGGCGCGATGGAGGTGCGCGCCTGGGTGCTCGAGCCCGACCGCGCGGCGCTGCGCGAGGCGATGCCGGTGACCCTGCACTTCGACGCCCTGCCCGATCGCCGCGCCGGTGGCCGGATCGTCCGCATCGGTGGCGCGCCCGAGCCGCGCGCGCAGTGGGGCGACGGCCGCTGGTTCACCGTCGAGATCGCGCTCGACGATGCCGCGCTGCCGCTGCTGCCCGGCATGAGCGTGCGCGTCGAGGCCGAGGCCGGGGCGGCGCCGTGAGGACGCTCGCCGCGCTGGCCCTGCTGCTCGCCGCCGCGGCCGCCGGTGCGGCCGACCTGCGCATCGAGGGCGAGGTGTTCGCCCGACGCAGCGCCGTGCTCAGCCCGCCGCAGATCGACGGCCTGTGGCAGCTCAACATCACCTTCCTCGCCCCCGACGGCTCACCGGTCAAGCAGGGCCAGCCGGTGCTGGGCTTTGATCCGGCGCAGCTGCAGACGACCCTGCAGGCCAAGCAGGCCGCGCTCGGCGAGAAGCTCAGCCAGCGCGACAAGCTGCGCCTCGAGCTGGCCGAGCGCGAGCGCACCGAGCGCCTGGCCAGCGAGCAGGCGCGCGCCGACCGCGACAAGGCGCAGCGCAAGGCCAGCCAGCCCGAGGACCTGCTGCGCGGCGTCGACTACCGCAAGCTGGTGGTCGAGCGCGAGCAGCGCGAGCGTCTCCTCGCGCTGGCCGAGCAGCGCGAGGCGGCGGCCGCGCGCCAGCGCGCCCAGGAGGCGCGCATGCTCGACGTCGAGATCGCCCAGCTCGAACGCGAGGTCGGGGACGCGCAGGCCGGCCTCGCCGCGCTCACCGCGACCGCGCCGCGCGACGGCCTGCTGGTGCATCGCGCGAGCTGGAACGGCGAGAAGTTCGACGTCGGCTCGCAGGTCTGGCGCGGCCAGTCGGTCGCCGAGATTCCCGAGCCGACCAGCTTCGCGGTGCGCGCGCTGCTGCCGGAGACCGACTACCTCGCCGTGCGCGAGGGCCAGGCCGCGCGGGTCAGCCTCGAAGGCGGCGGGCTGAGCTTCAACGGCCGCGTCGCCGGCATCGGCCGCACCGTGCGCTCGCGCTCGCGGCTGCAGCCGGTGCCGGTGGTCGAAGTACTGGTCGAACTCGACGGCGACGTCGCCCGGCTCAAGCCGGGCCAGGCGGTGCGCGTGGAGCTGCTGGCGACGGAGGGTGGACGGTGAGGGGCACGCGTGGCACGCGGTTGATCGGCGGGCTCGTCCGTGTGCACCCCGGCGATTCGACCGTCGGGTTGGTCGGCAAGTGGGTCGGCGGGTTGGTCCGCGGGTTGGTCGGCAGGTTGGTCGGCGGGTTGAAACCCGCCCTATGGGTCTCGGTTGTCTTGATCGCGACGGGATGTGGGGCGGTGGTCGAGGACGGCGCCGCGACCGAGACGGTGCGCGCCGCGCCGCTGGCGCTGGCGCTGCACGCCGAGGGCACGCTGAAGTCGGCCAAGGCCACGCCGCTGCTGGTGCCCGGCGAGCAGTGGACGCAGCGCCAGCTGGTCTGGATGAAGCCCGACGGCAGCCGCGTCGAGGCCGGCGAGGTGGTGGCGCGCTTCTCCGCCGCGCAGGGCGAGCTGGAGCTCGGCAAGGCCCTGCTCGACCTGCAGCGCAATACGCTGGCGCGGATCGCCAAGGACGCCGAGCTCGACAGCCTGCAGGGTCGCGTCGACGTCGATCTCGCCCAGGTCGACACCGAGCTGTCGATCGCCGTGCGCTACGCCGACGCCGATCTGGCCATGCTGGCGCGCAACCAGATCCTCGACGCCATCCAGGACCGCCGCTTCCTCGGCGAGAAGCGCGGCGTGCTGGAGTGGAAGCGCGACCAGTCGAGCCAGCGCGGCGGCGCCGAGCTGGCCGTGCTCGATTCGCAGAAGGCCAGCTTCCAGCTCAACGCCGATCGCCGCCGGCGCGACCTCGAGGCGCTCGAGCTGATCGCGCCCAACGCCGGCGTGCTGGTGCTGACCGCCGACTGGAGCAACGAGAAGCCCAAGCTCGGCGGCACCCTGTGGGCCGGCAACGAGTTCGCCAGCCTGCCCGATCCGTCGACGCTCGAGGTCGAGCTGATCCTGCCGCAGCTCGAGGCGCAGGGGCTGGCCGTCGGGCAGGCCGTGGAGCTGTACCCGGCCGGCCGCCCCGAGCAGGCCCTGCGCAGCACGCTGAGCTGGGTGGCCAGCGCGCCGGCGCAGCGCGGCGGCCGCGGCAACCCGGTGCGCTCGATCGCGATGAAGGCCGAAGTGCCGGCGGCGCTGGCCGCCGAACGCGGCTGGGTGCCGGGCCAGGCGTTCCGCGGCCGCATCCTGCTGCGCGAGGCCGAGGCCGCGCTCAGCGTGCCCAACGTGGCGCTGGTCGCCGACGGCGAGCGCCGCTTCGTCGACGTCGCCGCGGCCGACGGCGTGGTGCGCCGCGAGGTCACCCTGGGCATGCGCGGCCCGGCGCGCTCGGAGGTGCTGACCGGCCTCGCCGAGGGCGAGCGCGTGCTGCTGCTGCCGCGCGCCGCCGTCGAGGCGGGCGGATGATCGCCGCCCTGCCCACGCAGTGGCGCGAGGCGCTCGAGGAGCTGTCGCGGCGCAAGCTGCGCACCGGGCTGACCCTGCTCGGCCTGGTGTTCGGCGTCGGCGCCATCGTCGCCATGCTGGCGGTGGGCGAGGGCAGCCGCCGCGAGGCGCTGCGCCTGGTCGAGGGCCTAGGCCTCAACAACCTGATCGTGCGCTCGGTGGGCGCCGACCAGGACGCCCTGCGTGAGCGACGCCAGCGCAGCCTCGGCCTCACCCTCAACGACGCCCGTGCCGCCCTCGAGGTCGTGCCCGGCGCCACCGCGGTCGCCGCCGAGAAGGAGATCCGCGTCCACGAAGTGCTGGCCGCGGCGCGGCGCAGCGACGCCAAGGCCAGCGCGGTGACGCCGGAGTACTTCGCGCTGTCGGCGCTGCGCGCCGCGCAGGGCCGGCTGCTCGAGGCCGACGACGATGCCCGCCTGTCGGCCGTGGCGGTGCTCGGCCACCAGGTCGCCGCGCGGCTGTTTCCCGACGGCGACGCGGTCGGCCAGCCGATCAAGCTCAACCACGTCTGGCTGCGCGTGGTCGGCGTGCTGGAGGACCGCGACTTCTCCAAGGACGACTTCGAGGGCGTGCAGCTCGGCCTGGAGAGCAACCGCATCTTCGTGCCGCTGTCCAGCGCACGGGCGCGGCTGCGCTTCCAGCCGCTCGAGGACGAACTGGACCGCTTCCTGCTGCGCCTGGACGACCCGGCGCGGATCGGCGCCGGCGCGCGCGTGCTCGGCCGCGTGCTCGACCAGCGCCACGCCGGCGTCGAGGACTACCAGCTCATCGTGCCGGCGCAGCTGTTCCAGCAGCACCAGCAGACCCAGCGGATCTTCCGCATCGTCATGGCCGCGATCGCCGCGGTGTCGCTGCTGGTCGGCGGCATCGGCATCATGAACATCATGCTGGCCAACGTGCTCGAGCGGCGCCGCGAGATCGGCCTGCTGCGCGCGCTGGGCGCGCGCCAGCGCGACATCGTGGCGCAGTTCCTGCGCGAGGCGGCGGTGATCTGCGTGCTCGGCGCGGCGGCCGGCGTGCTGTTCGGCTTCCTGCTCGCCTATCTGATCGCCTGGGGTGCCGGCTGGCAGGTCGCCTGGGCGCCGCTGCCGGTGGCGCTGGCGGCGATCGCCTGCACCGCGGTGGGGCTGGCCTTCGGCGTCTACCCGGCGCGCCAGGCGGCGCGGCTGGATCCGATCGCCGCGCTGCGCAGCGAATAGGCCGCATGACCACCCGCATCTTCCGGATGCGCGGTCGGCGGTTGATAATCCGGGCATCCCGCGGGTCGCGCCTTTCAGCCCCGCTTCACCCGCGACCGCCCACGGTACGCGGCCGATCCTGCCTCCATCCGACCCCGGCATGACCGACAACGCCGCCGTGCGCTTCGACCGCGTGACGCTCAAACGCGGCGATCGCACCATCCTCCGCGACGCCAGCCTCGCCCTGCCGCAGGGCGAGGTGACCGCCGTGCTGGGCCCGAGCGGCGCCGGCAAGTCGACCCTGCTCTACGCCATCACCGGCGAGCTGGCGCCGGCGGCAGGCAGCGTCGACGTGCTCGGCCAGCGCATGCCGCGGCCCAGCGTGCGCGACCTGTTCCGGCTGCGCCGCAGGATGGGCGTGCTGCTGCAGGGCAATGGCCTGCTCACCGACCTGTCGGTGTTCGAGAACGTCGCCCTGCCGCTGCGCGTGCACACCGACCTGCCGCCGCCGGTGCTGCGCGAGCTGGTGCTGATGAAGCTCAACGCGGTCGGCCTGGGCGAGGCCGCGGCGCTGATGCCGCAGGAGCTGTCCGGCGGCATGGCGCGGCGCGTCGCGCTGGCCCGCGCGCTGGTGCTCGACCCGCCGCTGATGCTCTACGACGAGCCGCTGACCGGCCTCGACCCGATCGCCTGCGGCGTCATCCTCGACCTGATCCGCCGGCTCAACGACAGCCTCGGCCTGACCAGCGTCGTGATCACCCACCACGTCAGCGAGACGCTGCGCTACGCCGACCGCGCGCTGGTGGTGGCCAACCATGGCGTCGCCTTCGACGGCACGCCCGACGGGCTGACCCGGACCGAAGACCCGCTGCTGCGGCAGTTCCTCGACGGCCAGCCGGACGGACCGATCGGCTTCGACTACCGGCGCCAGCCGCACGGAGGCGGGCATGGCTGAGACGCTGCAATCGATCGGCCGGATGGGCCTGTTCCTGCTGCGCATCGTGCTCTCGGTGCGGCTGCAGCGCGGCCAGCTCGCCGACATCGCCCGGCAGATCTACTCGATCGGCGCGCGCTCGCTGCCGATCGTGGCGGTCGGCGGACTGTTCGTCGGCCTGGTCATCTCGCTGCAGGGCTATCGCGCGCTGGAGACGATCGGCGCCGGCAGCGCGCTGGGCACGGCGATCGGCATCCCGCTGTACCGCGAGCTGGGGCCGGTGCTGGCGGCGATCCTGTTCTGCGGCCGCGCCGGCTCGTCGATCGCCGCCGAGCTGGGCCTGATGCGCGCCACCGACCAGATCACCGCGCTGTCGATGATGGCGATCGATCCGGTCGCCAAGGTGGTCGCCCCGCGCTTCGTCGCCGGCTTCATCAGCGTGCCGCTGCTCACCGCGGTGTTCTGCGCCTTCGCCATCCTCGGCGGCTACCTGCAGGCGGTGTGGGTGCTGGGCATCGACGCCGGCTTCTTCTGGAGCTCGCTGCGCAGCTCGGTCGACTTCGTCGACGACTTCGGCCAGTGCTTCGTCAAGGCCACCTTCTTCGGCGCCGCCTGCTCGCTGATCGCCACCCACGTCGGCTACCACGCCGAACCGACCATCGAAGGCACCTCGGTGGCGACGACGCGGTCGGTGGTGCATGGGTCGCTGATGGTGCTGTTCCTGGATTTCCTGTTGACTGCCACGTTGTACTGAGCGGTGAGCGGTGAGCAGTGAGCGGGGAGGTCACCGAGCCTCCCGGCACTGTCCCGAGGCCTCCCCGGCCCGATTCACCCATTCCGCTCACCGCTCACCGCTGACCGCTCACTACCGGGCCCACCCATGAAATTCAAACTCGAACTCACCGTCGGCCTGTTCATCCTGATGGGCTTCGCCTGCGCGATGGTGCTGGCCTTCGCCTCGACCAACTCGGCCGAGCGGCTGGGTGGCGGCACCTACGAGCTGGTGGCGCGCTTCGCCAACACCGGCGAGCTGAAGGCGCGGGCGCCGGTGAAGATCGCCGGCGTGAAGGTCGGCGAGGTGGTCGAGCTGAAGCTCGATCCGGGCAGCTTCGAGGCGGTGGCGCGGCTGCGCATCAGCAGCGCGGCCGGCGAGCTGCCGGCCGACACCTCGGCCGGCATCTTCACCTCGGGGCTGCTCGGCGAGCGCTACGTTGGCCTCAGCCCGGGCGGTGATCCTGAACCGTTGAAGGACGGCGACGAGATCCTGCTCACCCAATCGGCCGTGGTGCTGGAACAATTGATCGGCAAGTACATGTTCGGCAGCGCCGACGGCGACAAGTCGACCGCACCCCAGCCCTGACCGGGGCGAAGCAGAAGAAGGAGCACTCCCATGACCCTGCGCGCGATCCTCCCGCTGTTCCTGCTGCTCGCCGGCTTCGCCCAGGCGAAGACGCCCGGCGAGCTGGTCGCCACCCACAGCAAGGCGGTGGTGGCCACGCTGGTCGAGAAGCGCGCCGAGTTCCGCGCCGACCAGGGCAAGCTGCACGCTTTCGTCCGTGCCGAGCTCAGCGAGGTGTTCGACCGCGACTACTCGGCGCGGCTGGTGCTGGCGCGCCACGCGCGCAGCGCCAGCGACGCGCAGATCGCCGCCTTCGCCGACGCGCTCACCGACAACCTGCTGCAGCGCTACGGCAGCGCGCTGCTCGACGTCGACGGCAACCTCGAAGTGCACATCCGCGCAGAGTCGCCGCTGCGCGACGGCAAGATGATGCGGGTGAACTCCGAGATCGTCCGCCCGAGCGGACCGGCGGTGCCGATCGACTACCTGTTCCGCCAGACCGCCGACGGCTGGCGCGCCTTCGACGTGATCGTCGAGGGCGTGTCCTACGTGCAGACCTACCGCAACCAGTTCGATTCGCTGCTGCGCACCGAGAGCCTGGACAGCGTGACGCGCCGGCTGGCCGAAGGCACCCTGCGTGCCGGCGAGTGAGGACGGCGGCGTGCGCATCGAGGGCGCGCTCGACACCGCTACCGTGGCGCGCTGGTGGCAGACGCTGCGCGACGACGCGGCCGCCGGCCGGCTGCGCCGGATCGACCTGTCGGCGGTCGGCGAGGTCGATTCCTCCGGGGTCGCGCTGATCCGCTGCCTGGCGGCGCTGGTCGAGGCCGCCGGCCAGCCGGCGCCGGAGGTCGTCGGCGCGCCCGAGCACTACGCGCAGATCCGCCTTGCGCACCGCGTCTAGGCTGGCGGAGACTAACGGCCAATGCGCAGCCTCCTCGTCACCCTGATCTTCGCCGGCTGCGCCTCCGTCGCGCAGGCGCAGGCGCCCGCCGAGCCGGTCGAGCCCGCGGCCGACGCGGCCCCGCCCGAGTGGCCGGCCGAGGGCGCGGAGATCGATCCCTGGGAGCGCTTCAACCGGCCGGTGTTCCACTTCAACAACACCCTGGACCGGCTGATCCTGCGGCCCTCGGCGGTGGTCTACAGCCGGGTCACGCCGCGCCCGGTGCGCACCGGCATCGGCAACTTCTTCGACAACCTGCAGCAGCCGATCACCCTGCTCAACCTGGTGCTGCAGGGTCGCCCGAAGGACGCCCTCGGTTCGTTCGGCCGCTTCGCCCTCAACACGACGCTGGGCCTGGGCGGGATCCTCGATCCGGCCACGCATGCCGGCATCCCGCCCTACGACCAGGACTTCGGCCAGACCCTGCACCGCTGGGGCTGGAAGCGCTCGCGCTACGTGATGCTGCCGCTGTTCGGCCCGGCCACGGTGCGCGACGGCGTCGGCAAGGGCATCAACACGCGGGGCAGCCCGATCTCCTGGTTCGCCGACCGCGAGGGCGCCGAATACAGCCTGCTCTACGGCCTCAACCAGCGGGCCCGCGGCCTGTCCGCCGACGCCTTCCTGCGCGGCGGCGGCGACGAGTACCTGCTGATGCGCGACGCCTACCTGCAGTACCGCCGCTGCCAGCTCATCGACTGCTCCGACGAGCTGCCCGACTACCTGCTGCCGGACTACGAGTTCGAACTGCCCGACGTCGACGCGCTGCGCATCCGTCGCTGAGCGCTCGCGGCGCCCGCGAGAGGAGGAGCATCCGATGAGCGATCGAGGCGAGGTCAGCCGCGAGCAGGCCGAGGAGGCCGTCCGCGTCCTGCTCCGCTGGGCCGGCGAGGACGTCGCCCGCGAGGGCCTGAAGGACACCCCGCGGCGCGTGGTCGACGCCTACCGCGACTGGTTCTCCGGCTACGCCGAGGATCCGGCCGAGTTCCTTCGCCGCACCTTCGAGGAAGTCGCCGGCTACGACGAGCTGATCGTGCTGCGCGACATCGAGTTCGAATCGCACTGCGAGCACCACATGGCGCCGATCATCGGCCGCGCCCACGTCGGCTACCTGCCGGCCGGCAAGGTGGTGGGCATCAGCAAGCTGGCCCGCGTGGTCGAGACCTATGCCCGGCGCTTCCAGGTGCAGGAGAAGATGACCGCGCAGATCGCCCAGTGCATCGAGGACGTGCTGAAGCCGCGCGGCGTCGGCGTGGTGATCGAGGCGGCGCACCAGTGCATGACCACCCGCGGCGTGCACAAGACCGGCGTCAGCATGGTCACCAGCCAGATGCTCGGCACCTTCCGCGACGACGCCCGCACCCGCGCGGAGTTCCTGCAGCTGGTCGGCTGCCCGCGCCGATGAGGGCGGCGCGCTGCGCGCTGCCGCTGCTGCTGGCGCCGGCCATCGCCCAGGCCGCCGACTGCGCCGGCGCCGCCCAGTGCAACCGCGTCGGCAGCGACGCCTACGGGCAGGGCCGCTACGCCGATGCCACCGCCAGCTTCCTGCGCCAGCTCGACTTCGCCGAGACCGCCCAGCGCGAGGCCGACGACGGCGCCGATCCCGAGCCGCTCGACCGCGCCCGCGATGTCGCCCTCAACAATCTCGCGCTGGCCGCGCTGAAGTCCGCCGAATGCGGCAGGGCGCGCGCCTGGATCGACCTCGCCCGCGCCGATGCGCGCGCGACGATCGCCAACCGGCGCGCGATCGATGCCGGCTGTCCCGCGGTCGCCGCGCCCGCCGACCCGATCGAAGCGGCGATCGGCGAGTACTGGCAGTACGCCGGCCACGGCGCCTGGAACCGCATCGTCCTGCATCCGACCGGCGACGAGACGCTGCGCGTCGAAGCGTTCTGGCAGCGCATCGCACGCGGCCCGCTCGATGTCTACGGACTTGCCGCGTTCGGCGAACTCGACGGCGCCTACGTCCACGTCGACGCCGCCGGCGCGCGCGGCGTGTTCGAAGGCCTCGACCCGGCGGTCGAATGCACCCTGCGCCTCAGCTTCGTCGCGGGCGGCCTCGAGGTCGTCGTCGAGGGCGGCGACGACTGCCACACCGGCGGCGCCGGTGCCTACCTCGGCGGCCCGTATCGCAAGGTCGACGACCAGGTCGAGGCCGAGGCCGACGGCGGCAACTGAGAGTTTCGTCGCAGTTTCAGGCGATCCCGATGCTGCGCCGCTCGCGGCGCTGCGCAGGCATTGGCGCTACCATCGGAGGCTTTGGCCCTGCCCGCGTCCGCGGAAGGGCGCGGACGGGGACTCCCATGATGCGCAAGTTCGAGCTTCTGACTTCAGCCCTGCTGCTGGCGCTGGCGCTGCCGGTCCATTCGGCGACGCCGGACCACGTTGCCCCTCTTAACGAGTATGCGGCGGAGCAGACGCCTCAAATTTGGCGCATCGACGGCGGAGACATGCGGCTCCGGTTCAATGAGGACCTTCTCCAACTGTTCGGTATTCGGGTTGAGCTAACGGCAGCGGTAAAGGATTCCCGCAACCCGCAGTACGTCGTCTTCCCTCTTCTCCCGTCCAAGGGTCTGACCTTCAATGCCCCCGACGGGGGCTTCGATCGTTTCATCGGTGGACACATCAAAGCCCGAGGCGGCTTTCAGCTCCGGCTGGCAACAGGGGAGACCATCGACCTTCGAGACGCAGTGCTGAGGCCCAGCAGCGACAACCCGATGCACCTCGATCTGGTTGGGCCGGATGGAGTGACTTGGGTATATGTCACCCACCTGATGTACGAGTTCCTCGACGGCCATCGGGTCTTCCAGGTCGCTGCCTCAGACCTGCGGGCTTCTCCGGCCTTGGCGAAGCGTGTCGGCGCGCCGGACCTGGCCAACGCCTACGTCGGCGAAGTGCTTTTCGATGCGATGGTCCAAAGCAGAAGCCGAGAGTCGGTCGCGCTACCGAAGGGCGTTGGTCCGAAGTTCCACGGCGCTCCGTTTTCAGGAGGCGGCGTCTACGAGGCAGACGTGCTGATGTCGACCTATTCCATGTCGTTCAGTCGCTGCAGGCGGTCGGATGGAGTCACCAACGGCTGTGACGGGCGGAGGTCCGTCGACGGATCAACGGGCGCCGACGATGGTCAAGTCGTCTTTACTCCGAGCGCGACGCTGCGCAATTCCGACAAGGCAAACACGGCAGACATCCCCTGGTACGAGAAGTTTACGGGCCACACCAACCCGTATGGCTATCCGTACCCGAACGCGGACCAGCATCCGTACCTGATCTGGAACATGTACCGGATCCGCGACGACCAACTCGAGCAGATCGGAGCGTCGGGTCTCAAACATGCATGGCTCACCACCAACTCCGGCTGCGGCAATCCTTTCGGGAACCACATACTCAGCCGCAATTGCAGCGACACCTACGGCACCAGTAATAACGATGACCCGACAGATCTCGGTCCGCGGATCGAGTTGTTGCCGGCAACAGGCGTGTGGGGCAGATGCGGTTCGGTTTTCGATCCCGGATGCGTCGGCAGCAACACGCAACCGAATCCCAACGGGAGCTACGGGAGCCGGATGATCGTGCGGGAGTCGCAGATGCAGGACGACCCGGGCACCACCGCAACTCGCTACTGGTCCGAGGCTTGGTACGTCGTCCAGGATGACGTAGATATCTACAACACGATGGGACGTCGACCCATGACCCCAACGCCGGGATCCAGTGCCTGGATTGCCGGCAGTCAGGGCGCAGCCATGTTGCCGGGCCCGGTCATCAACGCCTGGGTCGACCCGGTCACCCAGCCTGCGCGCAACGTCGAGCTGCGCGACGACCACGGCCGCGTCCGCGTCGCGGTCAAGGTGAAGACGCTGGACGCCTGCCCGGCCGGCTCCGGCCTGTCCGGCACCTGCTACCGCTACGACTACGCGGTGAACAACTTCGACTACGCGGTCTCCGATACCCAGGGCACGTTGCCCAACCTGCGCGTGATCGGCGCCAAGGGCTTCGACCGCTTCCGCATCGAGTTCGGCATGCGCGCCAACGTCCATGTGCCCGACAGCGGGCACTTCGCCGACATCGACATCGATGCCGGCAACGACTGGTCGGTGTCGAGCGGACCCAACCATGTGGAGTGGCTGGCGCCGGCCGGCAACGAGCTGGACTGGGGTCGCCTGTTCCGCTTCAGCCTGGTCAGCACGGTCGCGCCGGTCGACGCCGACACCGTCGCCGTCGACTTGCGTCCGCTGAACATCGGCCTTGCCGGCAGCGGACTTGCCGGCCAGATCGTCGGCCCGGCCGGCGTCGGCGAGAGCATCTTCAGCGACAGCTTCGAGTAGCCGCCGATGGGTCTTTCGCGCAGCGGGAGGCTGGGCGTAGCGTGCCTGGCGCTGCTTGCGACGCTGGCGCTGGCCCTGCCGGCGCAGGCCGACGTCAGCGGCCACGTGGTCGACGACCTCAGCGGTGAGCCGATCGCCGACGCGCTGGTCAGCGTGCGCGCCCGACCGGACGTCGCCCCGGTGCGCACTGCGGCGGACGGCAGCTTCGTGCTGCCGCTGCAGCTCGATGGAATCTTCGAGGTGGCCGCTGCGGTCGACTACGACCCTGCCGCACCGCGCAACTGGTTCAGCGACGTGCAGCAGGCCTTCGACGGCCTGACCGGCATCGAGATCCGCCTCGGCCGTCTGTCGACCATCGACAACCCCGACTACCAGCCGCCGCCGGCGGACGCGTTCTGCATCGCCTGCCATTCGAGCTACTTCCAGGAGTGGTCCACCGCCCGCCACGCCGGCGCGGCGCGCAATCCCTGGGTGCTCGACCTGTTCTCCGGCGACGGCACGCCCGGCGGCGGCGCCGGCTACGTCTTCCGCGACAGCCACGACGCCGGCGAGACCGGCTTCTGCGCGACCTGCCATGCGCCGCTCGAGGACGTCTTCACGCCCGGCCAGCTGATGCTCGACGAGACCAGCACGCCGGGCGGCCTGGACGGGGTCACCTGCCTCGCCTGCCACCAGATCGCCCACGTCAACGGCAACGTCGACGCGCTGCACCACCTCGGCAACGCCAGCTACCGCTTCCCGCTTGACGATCCGCAGACCGCCTTCCACGTGTTCGGCGCGCTGCCCGACGTCGACCGCATCCCGATGCAGAACGTCTACCAGCCGCAGTTCAAGGACTCGCGGCTGTGCGCCAGCTGCCACGAGTACAAGAACCCGGACACCGGCGCGCCCGGCCAGGCCACCTACAGCGAGTGGCTGGCCTCGCCCTACGCCCAGCCCGGCCCCGGCTTCCGCAGCTGCCAGGACTGCCACATGCCTTCGCGCGGCGACAGCGGCAGCATCGGCGCCGGCGGCCCCGAGCGGCCGCCGAGCCAGCGCCACAGCCACGCGTTCGTCGGCAGCACGCCCGCCACGCTGGCCGCCAACACCGACCTGCGCATCACCCTGGTGCGCGAAGCCACCGCGCTGCGCGTGCGCGCCGAAGTCGAGAACCGCGCCGGCCACGCCTTCCCCACCGGCATCTCGATCCGCAACGCGCTGCTGCTGCTCGACGTGCGCGTCGCCGGCCAGCCGCTGGCGCAGTTGTCGGGTTCGACGTTGCCGTTCTGGGCCAGCGACGACGTCCCCGGCGAGCAGCCCGGCGACTACGCCGGACGCCCCGGCAGGGGCTTCGCCAAGGTGCTCGAGGGCCGCATCAACGGCCAGGGCGCGACGGTGCGGCCGGTGCTGTTCATCGATGCCGAAGGCGTCACCGCCGACACCGCGATCCCCTCCGGCGCCGTCGACGTCAGCGAGTACCGCTTCGCCCTGCCGCCGGGCACGGCCGAATCGGCGACGGTGTCGATCGACGCGCAGCTGCTCTATCGCCGCGCCTGGCGCGCGCTGGCGGTCACCAAGGGCTGGACCGAGACGCCCTCGGGCATGCCGGTGGAGATTCCGGTGCAGCGCATCCAGCAGTCGCGCACGCTCGGCAGCCTCGGCCCGCCGCCGACGCCACCGATCGCCATACCGGTCGGCGAGCGGCTGCCGCTCTGGCTGGTGCTGGCCCTGCTCGGCGGCCTCGTCGCCTGGCGCTTCGGCGCGGCCGCGCCGCGCGGCTAGCGCGAACTCCCTCCCAACCGCCCCCTCCGCGGCTACGCCGCGCAGAGGGAGGCATGGCCCTCGCGGCCTTCGTGGTGAGCGGAGGCATCATCCTGACGGCCTGGTCGCGCACGTGGCGAATCCCGCCACGCGATCGCGCGACGCCGCTCGTCTCCCTCCCCTCTCCGGAGGGAAGGGTCGAGGAGGGGTGACGCGTGCGCGGCTGTCACGCGAGAAGGTCTTCAGCGTCGGCAGAGGCCGGACCGCCCCACCGTCCAAGCCGGTGCGCCTGACGATCCGCGGCCCAGTCGCCAGTCCAGGCCCGCGCTGCGCGCGCGGGCCGACAACCCCATACTTCGCCCAGCCGCGTTCAATCCCGGGACGGCGCCGCCGTGGCGCCTGCCCCCGCTGACCGAGGATCTCCCATGCGACTGAAGCTCGCCCTGCTGGCCGCCGCCATGACCACCACCGCCCATGCTGCCAACCCCGACTTCGCGCTGACCGTCTACTCCAGCGCCCAGCCCGGCCAGATCGACACCCAGCGCCTCGCCGACTACGGCGAGCACCTGCCCGGCTACGCCCTGGTCAGCGACCAGCGTCGCATGACGCTCGCGACCGGTCGCGCCGAACTGCGTTTCTCCGACGTCGCCGCGCGCATGGATCCGACCACGGTCGGCTTCGCTTCGCTCACCGATCCCGCCGGCACCCGCGTGGTCGAGCAGAACTACCAGTACGACCTGGTCTCCGGGCAGAAGCTGCTGGAGCGCTTCCTCGGCGAGACCATCGGCGTCGAGCAGACCCGCGGCGAGCGGGTCGAGACCATCAGCGGACGGCTGCTGTCGGCGCAGGGCGGCCTCACGCTGGCGCTGCCCAGCGGCGAGATCGCGACCTTCAGCCAGTGGAGCGGCCTGCGCTTTCCCTCGCTGCCCGGCGGGCTGATCACCAGGCCGACGCTGGTGTGGACGCTCGATGCCGGCAAGGGCGGCGAGCACGACGTGCGCGTGTCGTACCAGGCGCGCGGTCTGACCTGGTGGGCCGACTACAACGCCACGCTCGACGAGACCGGCGGCTGCAGGCTCGATCTGGGCGCCTGGGTCACCGTGGTCAACCAGAGCGGCGGCAGCTTTCCGAACGCGAAGCTCAAGCTGGTCGCCGGCGAGGTCAACCGCGCGCCGGCCGCGCCGCAGCCGGCGATGATGAAGGCGCAGCGCGCCGTGGCGATGGAAGCGCCGCTGGCCGACGGCTTCCAGGAGTCGTCGCTGTTCGAGTACCACCTCTACACGCTGGGCCGGCGCACCGACCTGCCGGACAACTCGGTCAAGCAGGTCGAGCTGTTCCCCGCCGCCAGCGCGGTGAAGTGCGAGAAGCAGCTCGTCTTCACCGCCGCGCCGTCGATGCAGGCGTTCTGGGGCGGCCCCAACCTCGACCAGGGCTACGCCGCCACCAGCAAGGGCGAGGTCGGCGCCTACCTCGAGTTCGCCAACCGCAAGGAGAACGGCCTCGGCATGCCGCTGCCCGCCGGCCGCGTGCGGGTCAACCAGCGCAGCGCCGACGGCAGCCTCGAGTTCATCGGCGAGGACCTCATCCCGCACACCCCGCGCAACGAGACCCCGCGGATCAAGCTCGGCACCTCCTTCGACATCGTCGGCGAACGCCGCCAGACCGACTTCCGCGTCGACAGCAACGCCAGGTGGATGGAGGAGAGCTTCGAGATCAGCGTGCGCAACCGCAAGCAGGAGCCGGCCAAGGTGTTCGTGCGCGAATACCTGTATCGCTGGAGCGGCTGGAAGATCACCCAGACCACCCACCGCCAGCTCGACCGCGACGCCCGCACCGTCGACTTTCCGCTCGACCTGCCCGCCGACGGCGAAGCCAAGGTGCGCTACACCGTGCGCTACACGTGGTGATGACGCGGCGCTTCGCGTAGGGCGGGTCTTCGACCCGCCGAACACCACGCGCGATGCGCGTGCCACCGCGACTCGGAGACAGCACCAGCCACGCGTCGGCCTGTGTCTGCAGGCAGCACGACGCGAGCCGCCCGATCGATCCAGCCGCACGCGATCGCGCAGGCTCGACGGCCGCGGCATGGATGATGGTGCGGCGTCTCCTGTGTCGGTGATACTCGGGCCTGTCCCGCGCCCGCGGGTCGCGCCGCCGTGGGTCGGCGTGAGCAGACAGGAATCCGCCGCGTGCCGCTTCGACGTTTCTGTTCCTTCCTCGCTGCGCTGTCGCTGTCGGTTCTGCTGACGTCGCAGGACGTGCGCGCGGCCGAGCCGCGGTCTTCCGTGCAGGGTCGCCCGACCGGATCGCTCGGTGCCCATCTCGACGCGGAAGGCTACCTCTCACTGCCCGACGGCTTCAGCGGCAATCTCGATCCGACCGGATTCCGACTGGTATCGGGTACAGGCGAGGCGCCGCGCTTCGCGTCGATCGACGGAACATCGCGCCCCAGCGGCTGGATTCCCTTCGGCGGACTCGCCCACGGCTGCAATGGGACCGTGCTCGCCTTCGCGGTGGGGCCGGGCGGCGAGATCTACCTCGGCGGCAGCTTCAGCCTGTGCGGCGATGCGGTGGCCAACCACATCGTGCGCTACGACCCGGCGAGCGGCGAATGGAGTGCGCTCGGCCACGACGGCGGCAACGGAGTGAACGACACCGTGCAAGCGATCCTGGTCGACGGCGCGGACGTGTACGTCGGTGGCCGATTCACCCAGGCCAACGCGGGCGCTCCGGTGGCAGCGGCCTACGTTGCGCGTTGGGACGGCAGCCAGTGGCGCGGGCTGGGCCAGGGCATGTCGGGCCACATCGCGGGCTCCATCGGCGTGCGTGCGCTGGCGATGATGGGCAGCGAGCTCTACGTCGGCGGCCGCTTCACGCACGCCGGCGGCGCGACCGCCAACTCGATCGCGCGCTGGGATGGCCAGGGCTGGTCGGCGCTGTCGGTCGGCGCGGTGGTCGGCGTCGACGGCGAAGTGTTCGCACTGGCGACGCATCAGGAGCGCCTCTACGTGGCGGGTCGCCTGTCCCTGCCGCCATCGATCGCGCCGCCCGACACCCGTGGCATCGTGCGCTGGGACGGCGATCAGTGGACCACCTTCGGCAATCCGGCGCGCAGCGGCGTGCCGATGATCCGCTCGCTGCTGGTCAGCGACGATGCCATCCATGTGGCAGGTCGCTTCTACCCGATCGACAACATCGGCCAGCCCGAAATCAACCACATCGCACGCTGGGACGGACAGGCGTGGACGCCGCTCGGCAGCGGCGCCGGCAACGGCGTCGATGCCGACATCTGGTCGATGGTGATGGTCGACGGCGTGCTTCACGTGGGCGGCGCTTTTCTTCATGCCAACGTCGGCCAGCCGGTCGCGATCTCGGGGATCGCGCGCTGGAACGGCGTCGAATGGTCCGCCCTGCCGGGCCAGGGCGGTGAAGGCGTCGGCGGCACCAAACTGCAGCCACCCAGCGTCCGCGTACTGGCACATCACGCAGATGCGCTCTGGGTCGCCGGTGGCTTCAAGGAGGTGAATGCCGGTGCGCCGCTGCGCGCCTACGCCATCGCCCGCTGGCGGGACCAGCAGTGGTCCAGGGTCGGTGAGGTCGACACGCAGGCGCTGAACGCCGGCGTGTCTGCGATCGCGGTCCACGGCACCGACGTGTATGTCGCGGGTGGCTTCACCGAGGCCGGTGGCATCGCCGCCAACCACATCGCCCGCTGGGATGGCAGCCGCTGGTCGGCGCTGGGCAGCGGTGGCGGCAACGGCGTCGACAGGTTCGTCTTGGCGCTCGCGCTGGGGGAGGGCGGGCTGTACGTGGGCGGTGCTTTCCACGAGGCCAATGTGGGCGCAGGCATTCGCGCGCCCTTCGTGGCCCACTGGGATTTCATATCCGAGGAATGGTCGGCGGTAGATGACGCCGAGGGCGGCGCAGACATCGAAGGTCCTGATCGCCACGTCGTCGCGATGGCGGTCGACGGCGAACAGCTCTTCGCCGCGACGCAATACTTCGTGCACGGATGGAATGGCGCATCCTGGGCCCGGTTGCCAGGCTATGCCGTCGGGTCGATGCCCGCTGCCACCCGGCTTCGCGCGCTCGCCCACTTCAAGGGCGAACTCTACGCGGCAGGCGATTTCGACCATTTCCAGGTAGGCGAAGCGTCCATCTTCGGCGTCCGCGGCATCGTCCGCTGGGACGGAAATCGCTGGGCGGCCGTGGGGCACGACGGCGGCGCGGGCGTCGGGTTCAGCCCGCCCTTCTCGGGTGCCTCGATCTACGCGCTCCTTCCGCTCGGCGATCAGCTCTACGTGGCGGGACACTTCGACCGGGTGAACGTCGGCGCGCCCGTCGACGCGTTCGGCATCGCGCGATGGGATGGCGCGGCATGGCGGGCGGTGGGCGGCGGCAGCGAACTGCTGCAGGACATCCGCGCGATCGCCAGCGACGGCGAAGTGCTGTACGCAGCCGGTAGGCACTCGCCACCTGCCGGCGGCGGGTACTTCGGCCGGGCGGTCGCGCGCTGGGACGGCCGAGGCTGGTCGATCGTCAGCCGGGGATTCAACGGCATCTGGAGCATCTGGCATGAGACCGCCCACATCGATGCGCTCGCCGTGGACGACCGGCGGCAGCTGTTCGTCGGGGGACACTTCGCGGGCGTAGGCGGACGTGCGTCCGCCTACGTCGCCGGCTACGCCGACGAGCGCATATTCGAGAACGGTTTCGACACGCGGACCGACCTCGGCGCGGTCGACGTGGCGGAACGCTGACGCATGCTGGCCGGGGCATTGCATTCGAGGACTCTCGTCAGCCGGAGCGAGACCTGGGCGTCGGAGCAGGCAGGTTGCTCCAGACGCTGCGTGCGATTCGGGTCGGCGACGCGTTACCCCCTGCCGCCGCGGGCACGCGCAGGAGGACTCCGGACATCGGCGTCCGGGCGAGCGCCTCGCGCGTCGATGCCGCGAGGGCGCGGAATCCCGAGGAGGCCGCATCCGCTAGAGACCTTTGGATCGGAAAGTCACGCTGCAGGACGGGCAACCGGTGGGCCCGCGTCTGTGCGGAGACGTCATCGAAAGTCGCCATGACGCGGGCATACCGAACCACGCGCAGACGAGTGATCGGCGCGGCGGCCGCGGCCGGCGGTCTGCACCTGCTCGGATGCAGCCGCGAGCGCGATGAGTCCGCGTTCGTCACCGACGTGGCGCAGCTCGAGCAGATGGCCGTCGCGCGCGTTCTGCGTCCACGAAGTACCGAGGAGGTGGTCGAGGCGCTGCACGCATGGCGCGGCCCGGTGTCGATCGGCGGTGGACGCTTCAGCATGGGCGGGCAAATCGCGGCCGACGATTCTCTGCACCTGGACATGCGTTCGCTCGATCGGCTGCTGGCGCTGGATCCGCAGGCGCGGACGGTGCGCTGCGAGGCGGGCATGCGCTGGCGCGACCTGCTCGACCACATCGACCCGCACGACCTGTCAGTGTCGATCATGCAGAGTTACGCCAACTTCACCGTTGGCGGCTCGCTGTCGGTGAACTGCCACGGCCGCTACGTCGGCAAGGGGGCGCTGGCGCGGTCGGTGCGCGCATTGCGGCTGGTGACTGCCGACGGGCGCGCGCTTGAACTCTCACCGCAGCGCGAGCCGACGCTGTTCGGCGCGGTGATCGGCGGCTATGGCGGGCTCGGCGTGGTGACCGAGGTCGAACTCGACCTCGACCTCAACACGCCGCTGCGGCGCCGCATGGAGCGCGTCGCGCTGGCCGACTATCCGGATTACTTCACCAGTCGGGTCGCCGCCGATCCGCAGGTGCTGATGCACAACGCCGACCTGGTGCCGCCGGACTTCGATGCGCCGCTGGCGATCAGTTGGCTGCGCACGCAGTCGGCGCCGACGGTCGCCCAGCGCCTGCTGCCGCGCGATCTCGACTACGGCCGCGAGCAGAACCTGATCTGGGCCGCCTCGGAACTGCCCGGCAGCGGCTGGCTGCGCCGGCGCAGCCAGGCGGGCGAGCTGAAGGAGAAGCCACCGGTGGTCTGGCGCAATTACGAGGCCAGCCTCGACACCGACGCGCTGGAGCCGCGCACGCGGGCCATGTCGACCTACCTGCTGCAGGAGTACTTCGTCCCGGAGTCCCGGTTCGTCGACTTCGCGCGCGGCATGGCGGCGATCCTGCAGCAGGCCGAGGCCAACGTGCTCAACGTCTCGATCCGCCATGCGCCGGCTGATGACACCAGCCTGTTGCGCTGGGCAGCCGAGCCGGTGTTCTGCTTCGTGCTCTATCTGAAGCAGCGCAACTCGGCGGCCGCGAGCCATCGCAGCGACGCCTGGACGCGCAGCCTGATCGACCTCGCACTCGCTCTCGGCGGCCGCTACTACCTGCCCTACCGGCTCGCGGCGACGACCGAGCAGTTCCGCCGCGCCTATCCCGAGGCGCGGCGCTTCGCGGAGATCAAGCGCGAGATCGATCCGGGCGGACGCTTCCGCAACCGGATGTGGGATCGGTATCTGGCGTGATCGGGCGATCGACGATAGGCGATGGCCGATGTGTGTGTTTCCCTACGCTCGCGCGTCGATACGCCGCCGGGATCGGCGCGGCGAAGATGAGGTCCTTTCGCCACGCCCCCCGCCTGTCTGAGCGCAGCGCCATCGCCCGACCCGCCATGCCCGCCGCGAGTTTCCCCGCACCGTCCGCGCCCTGGCCGCAGCGCCTCCTGCGCGTCGTCCTGCTGCCGTTCGTGGCCTGGGTTGGGCTGTGCGGCTGGATGTACGTGCAGCAGCGCGAGATGGTCTATTTCGGTGGCTATACGCGGGTCGACGCCGACTCCACGAACTACGCGCTGCGCCGCGACGACGGCGTGGTGCTGCGCGGCTGGGTGGTGAATCCCGGCGCGCCGGATGTCCTGCTCTACTTCGGCGGCAACGCCGAGCACGTCGGCGAGCTGGGTGAACTGCTCGCCGGCTGGCTGCCGCAGCGCACCGCCTATCTCGTCGCCTATCGCGGTTACGGCGCGAGCGACGGCGCGCCGGCGCAGGACCTGCTGTTCGCCGACGCGCAGGCGCTGTACGACGACGTCGCCGCGCGCCATCCCGGCGCGCGGATCGCGGTGATGGGGCGCAGCCTGGGCTCGGGCATCGCTGCCTACCTCACGGCCCAGCGGCCGGTCGAGAAGCTGGTGCTGGTGACGCCGTTCGATAGCCTGGTCGCGGTCGCCGGGGCGCACTACCCGTGGCTGCCGACCTCGCTGCTGGTCACCGAGCGCTACGAGTCGGCGGCCTGGCTGCGCGACTACCGCGGCGAGGTGCTGGTGATCCGCGCCGGGCGTGACGTGATCGTTCCGCCGGCGAGCACCGATCGCCTGATCGCAGCCCTGCCGCGGCCGCCGCAGGTGATCGCGCTCGCCAACGCCGGCCACAACAACGTCCTGACGACCGCGGCGGAAGCCGACGCGATCATTCGCTTTCTGGCGTGGGGGTCTGCGTCTCCACCGCCGCCCGCCGATACAGCGCCGCCGCCGTCAGCCACAGCACGATGAAAAACGCGCTGATCACCAGCGTGTACGCCTTGTAGATCACCACGGCGGCGACGGCGACCAGCGCCTGGGCGAGGGCAGCGGCGAGCATCGCTCGCGCCATGCCGCGCGACTCGAACAGGGCGAGCAGGGCGCCGGTGAAGCCGACCAGCAGGACGCCGGCGAACATCAGGTTGGCCGGGTTGTCCTCGCTGCCGATGATGCCCACGGCGAGGTTGATCCAGGTCATCAGGAAGGCCGCGCCGACGGCGACGGCCGAGGCGACGACGTAGGCCAGGCTGCGGGTCACGCGGGTGGCCAGCTCGAAGCTGCCGCAGGCTACGAGCAGCATCATGCCCATCAGGATGAAGTCGCCCGCGGTCCAGTTCACCTCGTCGGTGAACTGCATCGCCACGGCCGGCAGCAGCAGGATCACCGCGGCCGCGCTCCAGGCGAGGACGCGCATGGCGTTGATCAGGCGCGGGTTCTCTCGGGTGTTCGTGGTCACGGACGTCGTCTCGGGCGGGAAGTGAGGCGCCGATGCTGCGCCGCTGCGCCGTGAGCGTCGTGAGGATCCCCTGAGCATGCGGTGAGGATGTGTGAGCGGGCCGGGTCCGAGCGCCGTGTGGCCACTGACCTTCGGCCTATTGAGGCGTTCACCCTCCGGCGCGCAAGGTGCACGCGTCCCGATCGAGGAAACCGTCGTGCCGCGCCCGCTCGCATGCCTCCTCCTGGTTGCTGTCTGCAGCGTCGCCGCGGCGCAGACGGGCGGCGACCGCGAGATCGCCGAAGGCACGACCTTCGTCGCGGGCAGCCTGGTGCCGGGGCGCCAACCCGACGGCAACAGCCTGCTGTTCCGTGGGCCCTCGGGCTTGGTGGTGTTCGACAGCGGTCGCCACGCAGAGCACGCGCAGCGACTGGTCGATCACGCGCGGCGCGCCGGATTGCCGGTCGTGGCCATCGTCAACAGCCACTGGCATCTCGACCACGTGGCCGGCAATCCGCTGCTGCGCCAGGCCTTCCCTGATCTCGAGGTTCACGCCAGCCCGGCCATCGAAGCGGCGATGCGTGGCTTCCTCGCCAACTATCGCGTGCAGTTGGGCGGCATGCTCGAACGGCCGGAGATCGACCCCGCGCAGCGCGCTGCCTTCGAGGCCGAGATCGCCCGGATCGACGCCGGGGCGGCGCTTCATCCCGACCTGCCGGTGACCGCCGCGCGGACGCTGCAGGCCGGCGGACGGGTGCTGCAGCTGGGGCTGGTGGAGGGCGCGGCCAGCGGCGGCGACGTCTTTGTGTTCGACCCGGCCACCCGCGTGCTCGCTGCCGGCGACCTGGTGACGCTGCCGGTGCCGTTCCTCGACACGGCCTGTCCGCCGCGCTGGCAGGCTGCGCTGGGCACGCTGGCCGAGGTCGACTTCGCGCTGCTGGTGCCCGGCCACGGCGAGCCGATGACGCGCGCCGGCTTCGATCGCTATCGGCGCGCCTTCGATCGCCTGCTGGCCTGCGCAGCCGCGGCCGGTGACGGCGTGGACTGCATCGAGGGCTGGATCGCCGACGTCGGCGACCTGTTGCCCGTCGCCGACCATGCCCAGGCGCGCCTGATGCTGCGCTACTACCTCGACGCGACGCTGCAGGCCGGCAGTGCCGATGTCGCTGCGCGCTGCGCGGTCGACCCAGGCGACTGAGCCAGTCGCCGCTCGACCGGTTCGGGCGGTGCAGCGCTTGCCGGTGGCCTCGGAGTCGCCTGCTAGACTGCCGCCCCGCGTCCGCCCCGACCTCGCCCAACGTGCAATCGTCCCCTCCGGCCCGGCCGGTGCGCCGCGCGGCGCTGGTCTTCATCTTCGTCACGGTGCTGCTGGACATCCTGGCGATCGGCATCGTGATCCCGGTGCTGCCGCACCTGGTGGAGGACTTCCTCGGCGGCGACACGGCGCGGGCGGCGCTGTGGATCGGCGCCTTCGGCACCACCTTCGCGCTGGCCCAGTTCCTGTGTTCGCCGATCCAGGGCGCGCTGAGCGATCGCTTCGGCCGGCGGCCGGTGATCCTGCTGTCGAACCTCGGCCTCGGCCTCGACTTCGTGCTGATGGCGGTGGTGGGCACGCTGCCGCTGCTGTTCCTCGGCCGGGTGCTGGCAGGCGTGTTCTCGGCCAGCGTGTCGACCGCCAACGCCTACATCGCCGACGTGGTGCCGGCCGAGCGTCGGGCGGCGAGCTTCGGCATGCTCGGCGCGGCCTTCGGCATCGGCTTCGTGATCGGCCCGGCGCTGGGCGGGCTGCTCGGCGGCATCGAGCTGCGCCTGCCGTTCTGGGTGGCGGCGGGCCTCGCCTTCGCCAACTTCCTCTACGGCTACTTCATCCTGCCCGAGTCGCTGCCGCCCGAGCGGCGCCGGCCGTTCGAGCTGCGCCGGGCCAGTCCGGTCGGCTCGCTGCGCATGCTCGGCCGCTATCCGCAGGTCGCCGGCCTGGTCGCTGCCAGCGTCACCTCGCAGCTCGCCCACTACGTGCTGCCGGCGGTGTTCGTGCTCTACGCCGGGCATCGCTACGGCTGGGGCGCGGACCGCGTCGGCTACGTGCTGGCGCTGGTGGGCATCTGCAACGTCATGGTCCAGGCCGGGCTGATCCGCTGGCTGGTGCCGAAGATCGGCGAGCGCCGCGCGCTGCTGGCCGGCTACGGCTTCGGCGCGATCGGCTTCGCCCTGCAGGGCCTGGCCGCGACCGGGGCGATGTTCCTCATCGCCGTGCCCTTCCTCGCGTTGTGGGGACTCGCCGGGCCGTCGATGCAGTCGTTGATCACCCGCCAGGTGGCCGAGGACGAACAGGGTCGGCTGCAGGGCGCGGTGACCAGCCTGGTCAGCCTCACCGGCGTGTTCGGGCCGGCGATGTTCTCGCTGGTGTTCGCCATCTTCATCGGCGCAGGCGCGCCGCTGGCGTTGCCCGGCGCGCCGTTCCTGCTGGCCGCGCTGCTGCTGGTGCTGGCGGGCGCGATCGCCTGGCGGGCGACGACGCGGAGCCTGCAGCCGGCGCAGGCCTGAGCCTGTAGTGGCAAGCTTTCGCACCGCTGCCCTGCGCCGGACGGCGCCACGACAGGAGAATGCCGGGATGTCGATGTCTTCGCCACGCAGCTGGCTGCCGGTTGCCGCGCTGCTGAGCTGCGGGCTTTCGTCGCCGAGTGCAGCGGCGCTGCGCGCGTCGTACGAAGTCGCCCTGTCCGCGAACGGCAGCAGCTACAGCACGCGCAGCGCCGAAACGCTGCACGGCCAGGCGCCGATCCGGCAGGAACTGGGTCGGTTCCAGGTCGAGCTGTTGCCGGAGGTCGGGACCAGCGGCGACTACGTGCTGGTGGTCACCGTCACCGCCACGCCGTCCTCGCCGTCCGCGATCACCTCGAGCGCCAGTCTCCGCTTCCCGGGCGCACTCGGCGGACCGCTCGAGTTCTCCGGGCAGTTCGGCGAGGCGCAGGTGAGCGGTGCGATCATGCTGCGCGAGATCCCCGACTGAAGCTCGAAACCATGCCGCAGGCCCCGACCGACCTGACCATCCGCCACAGCGAAGCGCGCGACATCGAGGCGATCCGCGCGCTCTACGCCGAGCCCTCGGTGTACGCGAACACGCTGCAGCTGCCCTGGCCGAGCGCCGAGCTGTGGCAGGCGCGGCTGGGCGCGCCGACGCCCAACTTCCACAGCCTGGTCGCCTGCCGAGCCGACGAGGTGCTCGGGCAGATCGGCATCGAGCAGTTCGCCAGCCCGCGCCGTCGCCACGTCGCCAACATCGGCATGGGCGTGGTCGAGCGCGCGCGCGGGCAGGGCGTCGGCTCGGCGCTGGTCGCGGCGGCGATCGAGCTGTGCGAGGGCTGGCTCGGCGTGCGCCGGATCGAGCTCGAGGTCTACGTCGACAACGCCGCCGCGCTGGCGCTGTACCGCCGCCACGGCTTCGTCGTCGAAGGCACGGCGCGCGGCTATGCGCTGCGCGCCGGGCGCCTCGTCGACGTGCAGCTGATGGCGCGCTGCGCCGACCTCGTTCAGGGCTGACGCAGCAGCCGGCTGCGGCCGAAGCTGCGCCAACTGCCGTCGGCCAGCCGCACCTCGTCGTGCAGGTGCAGGGTGCCGTCGGCGTCGAGGCGGTACTCGGTGCGGCCGCGCTCGCCGGCGTCATCGCCCCAGTCGACGTGCAGAACCCCGTCACCGACCTCGACCACCAGCGGAAGCACCGCGCCGCGACTGTCGTACCAGTGGCCGCGGCAGCGCGCGGCCTCGCACAGGTAGACGGCTTCGGCACTGAACAGCCGATCGCTGCCATCCGCGCCGCGCATGCGATTCTCGAAGCGCAGGTGGTGGCCGCGGCCGGCGAGGGCGGGGCGGAAGGTCAGCCCGATCGTCGCGGCCATGCCGCTGACCTCGCCGCCGCCGCGCCACTGCCCGTGCAGCCTGGGCCAGGCGTCCCCGGCAGCGGCCGGCGCCGGCGCCAGCAGCAGGGCCAGCGCCGCAACGACCGGGGCGCGCATCTCAGCGCCGCCGCGGCGCGCCGGCCGGCTGGTAGACGCTGAGGACGTTGCGGTCGGGGTCGACGAAGTCGACCGACAGCCCGCCGTCCGGACAGAGGCTGACCGGCACCACGATCTCGACGCCGCGTGCGGCCAGCGCTTCGGCGTAGTCGTCGATGCCGCCGTCGACGCTGAACACCACCACCGGGCTTTCGCCCGGTGTGCACGGGCGCGGGATGAAGACCAGGGTGATCTCGCCGACCTGGGCGAGGCCGAAACTGCCGTCGTCGCCGTCGATCGGGTTGGCGTCGAGCCCGAGGGTGTCGCGATAGAAGCGCAGGCTGCGCGCGAGGTCGGCGACGAAGAACACGATGGCACCGACCTTGGCTTGCTGGAGCATGGGGAAATCCTCTGGTTGCCGGGAGTGGCGAAGCTCAGTTGCCGCGATCCCTCGAAATGTGAGCACTCGCGCGCAACACGATCAGGTGGCCGTCCGGATCGTGGCTGCCGAGCCCGGCGCGGCCGTTGAGCGCGGCCTTCAGGGCGCGCCGCACCAGGCCGAACTGCAGCGCCGCGCTGCGCGCCGGATCGCGCACGTAGGCCAGCGCCAGCGCCTCGCCGCGCAGCGCTGGCGGCAGCTCGCCCAGCGCCCGACGGATCCGCGTCAGGCGCTGGCGGAAGGCGGTGTCGGCGATGCCGAGGATCCAGCGGATCTCCTCGGCGTCGAGGCCGTGCAGGGCGAGCAGGGCCACCCGTCGCGCCGAGGGCGGCAGCGTTGCCAGCAGGGCCCGCGGGTCCGCGGACCCGTCCACCGGCGTCGCTTCGATGGCATCGACGGGCGCGACCACGGCCTCGCGACGACGCCGGCGCACCGCGCTGCGGGCGGCCTGCGCGGCGAGGTTGGCCATCGTCCCGGCCAGCCAGGCGCGGTCGTCGCGGCCGGCGGCGAGACCGGCCAGCAGCGCGTCCTGCAGCAGGTCCTCGGCTTCCTGCGGCACCGCCGACAGGCGCGCGGCGAGGCGCTGCAGGTCGCGGTAGGCGTCGAGGTCCATGGACGGCGATGGTCGCATGCGCGCTGCCGCCTGCGAACGAACGGGCCACTGTCCGCAAATGGACGCGGCGCCGTGGACAGCCGCGAAGAGGCGATGCAAACGATTGATCCGCAGAGCGCATCGTACTTGGCACGGCTCCTGCTAAGCGCAAGGGCATGGACATCCAGCGCACCGACTTCGCCAAGCTCAAGCGCCGCCGCCAGATCGCCCTCGGGGTGCTCGGCGCGGCTGCCCTCATCGGCCTCGTGGTCTTCGTCGCCCGCCTCGATCCGGCGGCGCCGGCGGTGCCGCGCGAGAGCCTGTGGCTCGACACCGTCAAGCGCGGCGAGATGCTGCGCGAGGTGCGCGGGCCCGGCACGCTGGTGCCGCGCGAGATCCGCTGGATCGCCGCCGAGACCGCGGCGCGGGTCGAGCGCATCGTCATCAAGCCGGGCGCGCAGGTCGAGCCCGACACGGTCATCCTCGAGCTGAGCAATCCCGAGCTGGTCGAAGCACAGCTCACCGCCGAGGCCGCGCACACCGCCGCGCAGGCCGACTATTCGGCGCGGCAGATGACCCTGGAAAGCCAGCTGCTCGACCAGCGCGCCAACCTCGCCGGCATCCGCGGCGACTTCGAGGCGGCGCGCCTGCAGGCCGAGGCCGAGGGCGAGCTGGCCGCCAAGGGCATCATCTCCAAGATCCAGTTCCGCCGCACCCAGCTCACCGCCGAGCAGCTCGAGCTGCGCGTGGGCATCGAGGAAGAGCGCATCGCCAAGTTCGAGCGCACCATCGGCGCCCAGCTGGCCGCCGACCGCGCGCGCATCGAGCAGCTCGCCCACACCGCCGAACAGCGTCGCCGCCAGGTCGACAACCTGCGCCTGAAGGCCGGCATCGCCGGCGTGCTGCAGCAGGTGCCGGTGCAGGAAGGCCAGCAGGTGATGCCGGGCAGCAACCTCGCCCGCGTCGCCAAGCCCGGCGAGCTGATGGCCGAGCTGCGCATCCCCGAGACGCAGGTCAAGGACGTGGTGTTCGGCCAGGCCGTGCGCGTCGATACGCGCAACGGCATCGTCGCCGGCCGCGTCACCCGCATCGATCCGGCCGTGCTCAACGGCAGCGTGCTGGTCGATGTCGAGCTGACCGGCGCGCTGCCCGCCGGCGCGCGGCCCGACCTGTCGGTCGACGGCACCATCGAGATCGAGCGCCTCGACGACGTGCTGTTCGTCGGCCGTCCGGCCTACGGCCAGCCCGACAGCGAGGTGCGCCTGTTCCGCATCGATCCCGAGTCCGGCCTCGCCCTGCGCGTGCCGGTGCGCCTGGGCCGCGCCTCGGTCAGCCTGATCGAGGTCGCCCAGGGCCTCGAACCCGGCGACCAGATCATCCTTTCCGACACCTCGCAGTGGGATGACTACGATCGATTGCGGGTGAATTGAGCGAGTTGCAGTAGCCAGTTCCAGTTCCAGTTGAAGAGCAAACGCGCGACCGCTCCGGCCTTTCGCTTTTGAACTGGAACTGGAACTGGCCACTGGAACCACCCACCGAATCCTGAAAAGCCCCGCCCCCCGGAACCCCGACGGAAGCCACCATGACCACCACCGCCCTGCTCGAACTCGCCGACATCGCCAAGGTGTTCTACACCGACGAGGTCGAGACCCATGCGCTGTCCGGCGTGCACCTGGCCATCGAGCGCGGCGAGTACGTCTCGATCACCGGGCCGTCGGGCTGCGGCAAGTCGACGCTGCTGTCGATCCTCGGCCTGCTCGACACGCCGACCAGCGGGCGCTACCAGCTCAACGGCGTGCCGGTGCAGGACATCGGGCCGTCGGAGCGCGCGCGCATCCGCAACAAGGAGATCGGCTTCATCTTCCAGGCCTTCAACCTGATCGGCGACCTGACCGTGTTCGAGAACGTCGAGCTGCCGCTGACCTACCGTGATGGCGTGTCGAAGGCCGAGCGCCGCGACCGCGTGCAG
>VFQU01000201.1_pt1 | contig 64067 bp, 50 predicted proteins | sample 3512311 | NCBI WGS metagenome assembly VFQU01 (sample SAMN10412377, study PRJNA504923) | tailings metagenome | isolation source: Relicate 3 Philex TSF3 active mining site | place: Philippines: Tuba, Benguet | collected 2017-08-29 | reverse complement strand
CGATCCATCTGATGTCCAGCAGGGCACTCAATTGCTTCATCATCAATGATCTTAAAATCTTTACCAGAGTACTTATGACGGCTCTGTCCCCAGCCCGGAACGGTTAACGGTCGGTGTGGATAGCAAAGATTGGGGAGCTATTCCCACGAGATGCGCAACCAGTGCAAAGGAATGTTAAAAGGCTGATGTAACGTGAGTTTCAGGCTTATTCTTATTTCAGAACTTTGCGATCGCGACCACATTAGAGGACAGATGCCAAAGCAAACATAGGTCATGTTTTTAAATCTAACGTCATTCCAAGTTTACTTAAAATTCGCTCAGAATCAGTAGAGTAACTAATGACTAAAACTACGGCTACGCGAAGGTTTAGAAGACTGTGTTTGCACTGGTTGCGCATCTCGTGGGGACACCCGATTGTTCAGTGTGGATTTGCAGCATGAACGCACATAAGACCGCAAAACCACCCGAATTGCCAGCGTCTTTGAACTCACTGAGGACATCCGAGTCCGGTTCAAAGGGGCGACGCTGGGGGTGGAAGTGATTCGACAGGGCACTCATGCAGGTAACCCCTATTTTGAGCGGCATTACTACATCACCAGTTGGACGGCTCAAGCCGATGCTTTGCAAGCTCGAATTCGTGCCCATTGGGGCATTGAAAACTCCTTGCACTGGGTCAAGGATGTCGTTTTAGGCGAAGACCGGAGTTCTATTTGCTCCCGCCCTGCCGCCGCACTCATGGCACTGATTCGCAACTTGGCGATTACCCTATTTCGTCGAGCGGGTTGGCACTCGATTACCGAGGCGATCGACGAGTTTAGCGATGACTTAGCGGCGTTGTTACGGATGGCTGAGTTTACTTCCGATTAGAATGAATCAACCTTGGAGTCTCGTGGGGGATCAAGGTCAATTAGCAGCGTGGAACGCGACACTGTGTTCTCTGTTGGAAGAAATACGGAAGATTTCGAGCTACGCTCCCTGTCGAGGGGTAATATGCGGAAATAGTTAGCTGTGCGACTCGAAAGTCCTTCGGGAATTTGGGAAACACTCTAAAACCATTCCCTCACAGGTGTCAGGCAGATGTCCGCCTCGGAATGTTCAACCAAGTAATGGGAGAGCAAAATCAGCAGGTGAGGTTGAGTGTCTGATGCCTGACAATATAAATAGCCAGAATTGGTAGAATCAGGACTTAATTGATACTGGGATAGTACAGATCATCAAAATATTAGCACAAGAGTTTTCACAAAAAGGAAGTTTAGAAAGTGACTAATTTGGCAAGTAGGCTGACATCTTTGGTCAATCAATTAAAAGAGAAGTTAAACATCGACTCTATCGGTTCTCGGGACTCAAACAAGAAAAAAATAACAGATGAAGATTCACAAGCTATAAGTTTTTTGATGCAAGTTTTGGAGGCGATGCATTGTAGTAATAGCAGCCCAGAGATAGTTTATCCATTACTGATAGCAAATACAGATAAGCTTGATCAGATTTTCGCTAGAAACTTGCGGTACTGGATGACTAATTTCCTTAAGCAAGCAGAAGCTAATATAGCAAAATCTGGAGCAGAGATTATTGGCAATTTTGGTACTTTAATTGCACAATTTCCTTCAGGTAATAAAGCTAACAATATAGAAATTGCGATCGCCTGTTACGAAACAAGTATGCAAGTATTTACACGCGAACATTATCCTGAAGATTGGGCGAAGACACAATTGAATTTAGGCAATATTTACATAGAGAGAGTTAAAGAAGACAAAGCCGATAATATTGAAGGAGCTATCTCTTATTGTCAAGCTGCATTACAAGTTTTGACTCGTCAAGCGTTTCCTCAACCATGGGCAATAGCGCAAATGACTTTAGGGACTGCTTACATTAACAGAATTAAAGAAGATAAAGCTGAAAATATTGAAAATGCCATTTCTTGTTGCAATGCTGCTTTAGAAGTATTTAAACGTGAAGTTTTTCCTCAGTATTGGGCACAGACGCAATTCAATTTGGGGCTTGTTTACATTAACAGAATTGAGGGAAACACCACTGACAATATTGAAAATGCCATAGAAGCCTTCCAATTGGCTTTAGAAGTATTTAAACGTGAAGCTTTTCCTCAGTATTGGGCACAGACGCAATTCAATTTAGGAATGGCTTACACTGATAGAATCAATGAAAATAAAACTGACAGTATTGAAAAAGCTATTTCTTATTACAATGCTTCGTTTCAAGTCTTTACGTACCAAGATTTTCCTCAACAATGGGCATGGGCACGAAACAATCTAGGCAATGCTTACATTAATAGAATAAAGGGAGATAAAGCTGAAAATATTGAAAAGGCGATAGAAGCTTTACAATCGGCATTACAAGTCAGAACCCGTGAAGCTTTTCCTAAAGACTGGGCAAACACACAAAATAGTTTGGGATTTGCTTACATTAATAGAATAAAGGGAGATAAAGCTGAAAATATTGAAAAGGCGATAGAAGCTTTACAATCGGCATTACAAGTGATCACTTGTAATGCTTTCCCTCAAGATTGGGCAGGTACACAACTTAATTTAGGTATTGCTTACTGGGATCGAATAAAGGGAGATAAAGCTGAAAATATTGAAAATTCCATCTCTTTTTATCAAGCTGCATTAGAAGTTTTGACTTGTCAAACTTATCCTCAAAATTGGGCTAAGGCACAAAATAATTTAGGCACTGCTTACATTAGTAGAATAAAGGGGGATAAAGCTGAAAATATTGAAAATGCAATAAAAACATTTTGCGCTGTTTTGGAAGTAAGCAATCGTGAAGTTTTATCGCAAGATTGGATAACAACACAACATAATTTGGGTGCAGCTTATTGGGAGAGAATAAAGGGAGATAAAGCTGAAAATATTGAAAATGCAATAAAAGCCTACTACGCAGCTTTAGAAATATCTACTTACGAATCATCCCCACAACAATGGGCAATGACGCAAAACAATTTGGGGCTTGCTTACATTGATAGAATAAAGGGCAACAAAGCAAGTAATCTTGAAAATGCTATAGAAGCCTTCCATGCTGCTTTGCGAGTCTATACTCTCGAAGCCGATCCCCAAAAGTGGGCGATGACCCAACATAACTTGGGCAACGCTTACATTAATATAAGCAAAATAAAGCCTGATGAAATTGACAAGATTGAAAATGCGATAAACGCCTATCGAGATGCCTTACAAGTGAGAACCCGTCAAGCCTTTCCCGAATATTGGGCAATGACACAACTTAGTTTAGGTAATGCTTATTGGTTTAAAGGAATCAAAGGGGACTTATCCGAAAATGTGGAAAATGCGATAAACGCCTTCCATGCTGCTTTAGAAGTCTATACCCGTCAAGCTTTTCCTCAACAATGGTCAATGGCTCAAAGTAATTTAGGTCTTGCTTACAAAAGTAGAGCACAGGGAAATCAAGGCGAGAATATAAAAAATGCCATAGAAGCCTTGGAAGCGGCTTTGAAAGTCAGAACTCGCGAAGCTTTTCCTCATAACCATGCAGAAACCTTATTCAACTTGGGCACAACTTACCAATATGCAGGAATGTTGGATTCTGCTTACGCGACCTATAAATCTGCGATTGCGACAGTAGATTTATTGAGGGGCAATATTATTTCAGGCGAAGAAAGCAAACGTAAGCAAGCAGAACAGTTCAACGAAGTTTATATTCGCATGGTAGAGGTTTGCCTAGAGTTGGGGGGCTTGGTAAATTCTCCATTTGTACAATGGTCATCTTTACCCCTAGATATAATGGCGGAAGCAATAGAGTATGTTGAACGTAGTAAAACCCGCAATTTAGTCGAACTAATTCTTGATCGCGACCTCAAAACCACTTTTCCTCCAGAAGTTGCCACTCAATTAGAACAACTGCAAGACGAAATAGCTGTAGTGCAAGATCAAATTCAAAACGGCATAGACGAAACCCTCACACCCTTAGCGCAGCATCTCGAAAACTTATGGCAACAACGTCAAGAATTACAAGACAAATATTTGCCTGTTGGTTCTGGTTTCAAGTTCGATCTGTTTCAGTCAGGTTTAGATGAAGAGACTGCTATCATCGAGTGGTATATAACTTTTTCAGGTTTAGAGACATTTGTTATTACTCGTAACAGCTTGCAACGGCTAAGTGTCTCTCAACCAAATGAGAAGCTAGATGCTTTGATTGATTGGAATAATGAGTATCTAAGAGCTTATGAGAATAAAAAAACAAACGAGTGGAAAGATCATCTTACTTCTCGCCTCATTCGTCTTGCAGAAATATTACATATAGAAGATGTCGTCCAATTAATCCCAAAAACTTGCACCCGTATTATCCTTATTCCCCACCGTTATTTACATCTATTTCCTCTTCACTTGCTCTCACTAGCAAATGGTCAATTACTGTGTGAAAGATACCCCAAAGGTGTAAGCTATGCTCCCAGTTGCCAACTATGGCAGCAGATACAAAAGCGTGAACGCCCTGATTGTACATCTATTTTTGCTATCCAAAACCCCACTAAGGATCTTAATTTTGCAGATTTAGAAGTAGAAACCATTGTAAATCTCTTCTCGTCTCATCAGAGATTATTTTATGAACAAGCTACTAAAAACACACTGCTTCAACAATTGTCGCAGTTAAGAGCAGCAGATTCTCTACATTTTTCTTGTCATGGTTCATTTAACTCTGATTCCCCCCAAAAATCTTGCCTAAAGCTAGCAGAAAGTGTGGATAACAATGATGAATTAGATTTAAACAAATGTCTTACATTAAGTAATTTATTTGAACGGGATTTTCAGTTAGATAATTGCCGTCTTGTTGTCCTTTCTGCCTGTGAAACAGGCTTAATTGACTTCAAAAATACCAGCGATGAATATATTGGACTACCTAGCGGATTTCTTTATGCAGGTAGTGTTAGTGTGGTGAGTAGTTTGTGGACAGTAAATGATTTATCCACTGCATTTTTAATGATTAAGTTTTATCAAAATCTGCAAGCCGTTCATTCAGTTGCAGTTGCTCTCAATCAAGCTCAACTCTGGCTGCGGTGTGTCACAAAAGCTGAATTAAGAGCCTGGATAACAGCCAATTCCCTTCCACTTAACCCCACAATGCGGCAGAATCTCAATAAAAGGCTGCACAAGTTGCAAGACGATGATCAGCCCTTTCAATCTCCTTATCATTGGGCAGCCTTTTGTGCAATTGGTCAATAAAGGAATGAGCTATCACTATGTCTCCCTATGAACAAAACATCTTAGATTTCTACCAAATCTATAAAGATCACCCTAATCTCTTCACGGAGGCAGATCGTGCGTCTTTAGAAGCATTGCAAGCAACCTTTTCGGAGGATGATAGTATCGAGAAAATCTCAAATGAGATTGCCCTTTGGTGCGAAGATCATCCTCACATCCTCAATGTGCTTCTGGAAATCCCTCCAGGTGATACCAGCGAACGAGGACCAGGAGGTCGCCCAACTCGCCTAACTCCAAAAAAAGCTTTGGAATTGTTGGACAATCTCGTTCGTCAGAGCGAGATTGATTCTAATTCTGCTTCTTCACAACCTCAAGCCCCACCTAAATCATGAGCGAGATTTCTTCAGCTCAGACATTGCAGAACTCTAGTCTGACACTTTACGCCTTTCATCTACGTACCAACATCAGCAAGGGAGTAGAGCAGGTTGATTCTAAAGCCTCACAATTGTGGGAGCAGTTAATGGAATTAGGTAATATGCTGAAAATTCCTGAACTGCAATCCCTACACCAAAAGCTAATCTGCTATCAGTCCGGGCAGTATAAGCCATTAGTCGAGGATCAGTTGGCTCCAGGGCAACAAAATCTTCTATTTAACAAAGAGGAGAGCCTTAATTTTCATTTAACTGAGCGAACTAAGCATGGAGATCTGGAATTTAATGGTTTGCTTGTTCCCTTTCGTATTCACGATACCTATGCGATCGACCTTACCCTAACCTTCCCAAACCCTATTACTATAGGACAAATTAATCACCTTAATCCGCAAGGACTCCTAATATCTCCCCAAATTCAGGCATCCTTGGGGCAAACTCTACTCTTCTACACTGAAGTTGATGCCTCCCATAAAGATGACCGGGCAATCGCTGATGCTTGCATCGCTCAATTGATTCACAATCAAGCAATACCTGAATTTCTGGCTCAAGGAAAGCTCTTGAGTAGCTCAATTTTTGAATATAATATCTTGGCAACCGATCCAACTCAGCAACGCCATATTCTGGTCTGGCTTAACCATCAAAATCTGGCTGTAGAAGTAGATGAAGTATTAGAACGATTACTTTATATTCTGCTGTGCCGTCATAAAATTCTTTACGCCTACAACCAATCCCGTTGGTGCAATCGTCAAGCTAAGCAGATTTACAGTGATTTAGATCAGAAGATCGTACAAAATTTTAGTCAAATTGCCCAAGCTGATGATCACCTACAACAGTTCCAGACTTTGCTTTGTGAACAACTACCACAAAAGGCTTTTGAATATGCTCGTTATTTGAGAGACCTCTTCGATCACAACACCACGATTCAAACAAACCTTGAGAATTATCAGAGCCAAATTACAAAACTTGCTGAATTATCAGGGAATGACCTATTTTTTCTGGAAAAATTTCACGATTTAGCTCAGAATAAGTTTCTCCGACAAATTCAGGTTGATCGAGAATATCTTGTTCCAGAACAAGCACTTTTTCAACAATTAATCGAGACCATTCGAGGGCTAACTGAGCTTGAACAGGCTGAGAGAGATCGTCGATTGGAAAGCACTATTCAAGTACTAGGGGTTGGACTAGGAGTTGGTGCAATCTTCGGATCGAGTTCTGCATTTATCGATCGCCCCTGGAAGCCTCCCTTCTCTCCTAATACAACTATTCATCCTTTTGTTTCTTCCTTACTAGTAAGTCTTCTCGCTGCCCTTAGTGCAGCCCTTTTTACTTGGTGGCTAACCAGGCTTAAAAGGTAATTATGCTCTCGTGTTAGACGACAAGATTTTTACGCAATTTTGGTGAAGCCTTAGCAAAATAGAAATAGCAATCAGAAAACCAAAAACCGACAAGGAGAGTTTAACTTCGTTCATCAACTTCTACCAAATTTTAGGCATCCAAGACTAGAGTGCATATTTTTACAACTTCGGTTTCTCCGCAGGCGTTGGTGAAGTTGGCAATTCAAGCAGGCTAAAACCCGTAACTGGCGTTGATCAAAACTGCGATCGCACCAGTCCCCACCAAAAGTTGAAGAGAATCTTGTAGTTGACATTTCATAACGAAGCTCAAGCGCAATATGAAACAACGATTGATGCCGCTCAATGACCGTTTGCCCCTTCACAAGCGCTCGATTATCGAAACCATCATCGACCAGTTGAAGAACATTTCTCAAATCGAGCATTCGCGTCATCGTTCTCCAGTCAATTGCTTTGTCAATATTCTCGGCGGATTGATTGCTTATTGCCATCAACCCAAGAAGCCGTCCATTGCACTTGACCACAATCTCCTGATTCCGGCTTAACCCGAACTGACGTTGCCTTAGTATCTCGATGCCGTTGCAGCGAGACATCCAGCACGTTTCCTTCACTGGCCACCGCTCCCCACACATAGTATTGTTGCCTTTTAATCGTCATCACCTCATCAAGATGCTATTTGTCCGTAATATAAGGACGCTTGCGTCGCACCTGATTCGCGTGCTCCTGCCCGAACTTCTGACACTACTCTCGAATCGTTGCATACGTCACCTCAATGCCGCGATACAGCATCATTTTCTCGATATCCTGATAGCTCAAGGGAAAAGTGTAATACAGCCAAACGCAGTAGCTGATAATTCCGCTAGGAAAGCGATGACGGGAGTACATGGGCAAGCGGATGCGAACGGAGTTGAAACAGTACAATTATTCTATATTTTGGTTAACCTAACAGTACCTAAGTATGTATTGTCAAGCACGTATCGGAAAGTGTAGCAAATTGTCTCAAGGCAGATTGAAATTAATCTATTCAAGTTGCACAAATCCAAAAAATTCTTAAAAGCAGCAGATTTTTTTGTGGAGGTGAACTATAGTACATGGCAAGTATGTACTTAGCCAATCCCCTTAATATGAGTAGCAAGCTATACAAAACATTTGAAGAGGTTGAATTTCGCGCAACGATTCTTATTAAGGTTTGGAACGAATTTCATCAAGAAATTACCCAACATTTACCAGAACAACCCTATCACCATACAATACAAACCCTCTCTACCAAACTAGAAGAAGCATTCAGTGCGTTGTTAAACGAACTACGCAATCCGACGCTAACACTTGCAACTACAGGGACAACGAGTAGCGGAAAGAGTACCCTGGTCAATCTGCTTTGCGGAGCAGAAATCGTTCCAGTTGCTGTAGCTGAGATGAGTGCTGGCGTTGTTACGATTGAGTATAGCGAAGAGAAATCACTGTTTATTCAGAAGACTCCAGGCGCGCTCTGGGACTGTGGAGAGTGGAAGGGGATCAGCGATGATGAAATCTATCAGCGCTTGTATCAAACTATGATTAGCTTCATCGACAATCGGATGAAGCAGCCAGATCTAGTTTGCCCACAGTCTACAATTTGCTATCCATTTCGATTTGTCAAAGACTCGAAGCTGGAATTACCAGAAGGCACAAAAGTACAGATTATGGACTTGCCAGGATTAGCATTTGTTGGAGATGAAGGGAATGCAAGCGTCATTCGAAAATGCCGCGAATCCTTGTGTATTGTGACTTACAATAGCGCGGAAGTAGATCCACTAAAAGTGAACAGCTTATTGGAAGAAGTTGTTGTTCAGGTTAAGGATTTGGGTGGTTCTCCATCTCGAATGCTTTTTGTTCTGAATCGCATTGATGTGTTCCGCTCTGATCGGAACTGGCCCGCAACTGAAGATCGGTTTGTCGAAAAATCAATCCACGACATCAAAAGTCTGTTAACTCGTGAGTTAAAGGAATATTCAAAGGAGATTGAAGCACTAAAGGTTGTCAAGCTTAGCACTTGGGCTGCCCTACTGGCATTGCAGATACAAAATAGCGATACAGCCTATAGTAATAATGCGTGTAAGAAAGCAGATAATCACTTCAACATGCTGATTGAAGATATTCTGGAGGATCTTCCCCGCAATGTTCAGCGATGGTCTGAACATGATCGTCATCGAGTCGCGCAAGCTCTACAACAAAAGTCCTACGCAGAAGAATTTCAGCAGAATTTAATTGCTCATATTACCAAGCATTTTCCGCAATTAGTTATTCCTCAAGCGATCGAACGATTTAACGTTGCAGCAGCAAATGAAGTCAGAGAATGGGCAGTACAAACGACATCCGCTATTTTGAATAGTTCCGAAGAGAACTACCAGCAAGAATGTAACAGAATTAGTCAAATTAGAATCGATCTCGATCGTTTTTTAGAAATAAGTGACAGTAAGCTAACGGAGCCATTTGAGAGAGCGACTAAAGAACTTGAGACCCAATTCGAAGAGGGAAGCTTAAAGAAATTAGACAAAGTGCTCGCACTTCAGCAGGGGATTAGCTATCTCAAGGAAAGTAGTCCGTATGATCAATTAGAAGAGAAGTTGATTGCTCTCTATGATTGGCAGAGGTCGATAAAAAAGGCAATTCGTCAAGTTTTAGAAGCAGTTGCAGAATCTCTTGTAAGTGGAAAAATTAACTTAGAAGGAACTTATCTGCGGAAAAATGCAAATTTTCAGCACCTTACACTATTAGAGAGCAATCTCAGAAGACTAGTTGCTTTAGGATATACCGATTCTGTTGCAAAGAATGGTGAAATGATGGAGGCAAAAACAGAAATTCAAAAGTCAACATTGAGACAGCGCAATGAAGAGTTAAACTCACTAGCAGTCTGCCTCAGCCTTGTGATGGGAGATGTATCTCAAAAAGTGTATGAACAAGAATCATGTAGAATGCACGAAGCAGTAGGTGCCTTGTTTGATTGCCAAATTGCCCATTTAGAAGCAGGCACGAATAAAATTGCAGAAAACATGGCAATCAAGTTGCCTAAATCTCAATTGGCGGTCGTTCAAAATTTGCCTGAATTCAAGTTTAATTTTCAGGCTGGATTTGAAGTGACTAAAGGAACTTGGCAAGAATCAGTCTCGGTTGCCTATCAAAAAAGAACTTGGAGAACACTTTGGTTAATTAAGGAAACAAGATACAAGACTGAGTATCAAAGAAGAGAGAGCGATAACGCCAAAATTCCAAGTGTGGATGATCTGCTTCAGAGCTGGACACAACAAGCTGAAGTTGCCGAAGAAAGCATCGTTGATCAGGTTGGAGGCTGGTTGGTGGAGCAGATTGATCAGCTTAAAAAAAACGTCAATGAGTTCCAAGAGGAGGCAATCGATCGATATCAAGCACGACTAGATCAAGCAAATCGAGATAATATGATTGACTATGACAAGGCAATGAGCGTTTGGTTGCCGATGCACCAAAAAGCCAAAAAACTTGCAAAAGAGTTCTCTGATTTTATGGAGATACTAAAGTGAGGAATCTGATAGTCAAGTGAGACACGACCAATCTGAAGCACTATATCAGCAAGTTATCGATGATGTGTATGCATGCGTCAAGTACTTGGATAGAGGGATTCTCTATCAATCCATTCACTTGTTATTGAGGAGTGAGACATCAGAGTTTAAACAGCAAATTTACGATGAGTTTGACATACAACCCGATTCGTCTAGAAGTAGAGATCTTAGAATCTTGAGCCAATGGACAAGAGCAATAGAAAATCTGTACTCAACAATCAAGCAATCCCAGATCAAAAATCTTGCGGGGATTGGTGAACAATTTGAAGAATTTATTTCAGGATTCTCTGACAGTGTGAAGGGAGTTCTACAACCTGAAAAATTAGAAGAAAAGAAAATGGAAGAAGTGAAGTGGATTATTGTTGGAGCTTGCACTCTAGTAGGTGTTGGATTCTGTATCAAGTATTTCAATGACAATGAACAACGCAAAAGAGTACAGCGGTCGTCAGCAAGAAGAGCACCAGAGCAGGGTCAAGCAGTTCCCGTTCGTCGGCCTCCTCCAATTCCAGGTGCGCTCTGTCTTGTCGTCCCAGCACAGGTCGCGAGTAGCTTGAGAATTGGTGATCGCCTCCATCCTGAAGATATTGCTGATCTGATTGATAATGCTTCATTTTTTCTATGTAGTACCCTTACTACTGCTTCACAGAATGAACAAGGTTTAGTGCTAACGGAAGATCCCATTTCACCCAATAGCCAACGGGAAGTCTATCTCAAAATCTTCATTGATGAAGGTCGAAATCTAATTGACAAGAAAATTCCTTACAGTTTGAAAACTAGTCTCTCTCCAAATACTGAATTTGTTATTGCTCAAATTGCTTGTCTAAGAAATCTATCTGGACTAGAAGTCTTTAACCGTATTTGAGGATTTTAAGCATGGATTGGAAAACGGCTGCTGCTTACTATGAATCTCGTTTAAGCGATATACTCAATGTGTATCGTTATGCTATGGATTTAGCGGAACTGCCTCAAGCTGAGGTTCCTACAAGGCTTACAGAAAGGCTAATCCAAGAAGCTGAACCTGCCCGTCGTCAACTTGAAAGACTCAAGAAGCGAGAATTCCGAATCGCAGTTGTTGGATTAGAAAAAGCTGGAAAAAGTACCTTTATTAATGCTTGGTTAGAATGCGACTTACTTCCTGCAAAAGCAGCAAGATGTACATTTACAACAACTCAAATTTATTCTGTTAAAAATGAGGCTGACCAGAAGTTGGAGGTTCAAGTCAAGACAGAAGAACAATTCTCAAATCTGATTCAAGACTTGCAAGATATTCGAGCTAAAGAAGATCTGGCGACGATTCAACAACATCAAACGACATTAAACCAAGTTAGAAAAAAAGGAGATTTAGAGTTTCGATTCGCCCGATTGGAAGAAGTCAAAGAATCTCTGAGAAAGTATGTGGCTGATGAGAAGTATGCTCATGCTGTGTTAGAAGCCCGACTCTACACTAGTAAACTTGCTCAAGCTGAAGGCATTGTTTTCTATGATGTTCCAGGATTGGATTCTGGTCTAGCAAAACATGTAACTGAAGCTGAGGAAATGCTATCTGATTGTGATGCGGTGATCTTAGTTCAACGATTTACAAGTCTTAGAGAAAAAGAGCTAGATATTATTAAGTTTACAGAGTGCGGAGATAAAAATGTTACTGTCGCAGATAAGCTTTTTGTATTTTTAAGTCGTATTGATGCTCAAGGTTCTCCAGAAGCCCTAGAACGGCACATTGATGAAGCCTCTCAAGATTGGTTAAATCGAGCAAACCTGCCCAGTCATCGGATTGTAGCGGGATCTGCTGGAGCCTACTTAGTATTAAATGGATTAGCAGAAAGGCAGACTCAATTGGAAATTGGAGATCCTGATGCTATTCAAAATAATCTCAGACGGCTAATTGGGCTAGCAGATACACAGATCAACTCAGAAGGAACTGGAATTCCTGAGATTAAGAGACGAATCTTTCAATACATTAATACAGAACGGGTTGAAATTCTCAAGAAGCGATGCGATGCTTCTATTACAACGATTATAGAGACTTCTGCGAAAATCTATAAACTGACTAAAGAGAGATACCCAGAAAATCCAGATGAGGCAAGGCGGCTTGAAGAAGAGCGACGGCAAATTCTATTCTCAGAATGGTGGCAAGAGAAATGGGAACACATTAAAGCCGAATTACAGATTTTCTACAACTCATCAGTTGTAAGTAATGATTCTCGATCTCTCGTCAATACTTCAAGCGGCATTGAGAAGTTCAAGCAGCGATATCTAGAAGTTGTGACACAAGAGATGAAACAACTTAGAGAAAAAACGTTGCGAGATAAAGACACGATATTTGCTGCGAATTCAGTACCCGTATTTGATCGAGCTAAAGCAAACTTTTTATGGCGAGAAAATTTGTATCTTGATGTCAGTCAGACATTAATCAGTATTGCAAATCAACTTGCTGCCGAATTACAGGATGAAGCACTGGGACTAATCGACTACATGACGAATTTGCTATGGGGAAGTGTACGAATTAAGAAGATACTGCTTAATCAAGCCGACGATGACTTTCTCAACAAGCTTGAAAATAGCTTGAGTGTATTATTTCTCAGATTTGCTCGACCTGTAGCAGAGTCATTAATTCGAGGTCCGGTGGAGAGTGACACTCGCAACAATATCATCATGAGTTTAGGTGTAGATATCGAAATTGTAGATAACTATTACACAGGTCAAGAGCCAGCTTTTTCAGTGCTCAAAAGATACGTTAAGCACGGCTCTGATTTGTTATTTAATTCAGAACTTCGACAGAGGGTTCTAGGTGTAACCGATATTGCCTCTCAAATTGCAGGCGTTGCAGTAGAGATAACACTAGATAGGCTGGATGAGCTTCAATCATATGAAGATAAAGTCATTTTTGAGGTTGAAAACGACCTCAATGCGTTTGAGGAATATTTGCGTTGTGCAATTTTTGATGCGGCTGGTTTTGAGTCTTACTGCATTCAGGAGTTGAATGGATTAGTTGACAAATTTAGAGGACTTTCGGGAACATGGGCAGGGATTGCTCAGGTTGAGTTGATCCGGGGAAATCCTAAATTGTTAGAGCAACTTCCAAACGAGTTAAAGCCACGGGAATTGAATTTAGAAGTCAGTGAACGATTACGACAACTATCTGCTGCATTGCACAAGAGTCGCACAGTTGGAGCGAATGAATAGCAGGATCTTGGAATACAGCCCTCTTAAGGTGACGTGAGTTCGACGAGGAAAAGTAGCGCAAAAGAAAAGCTGAGACTACGTTTGAAAGAGTAATCAAAATCTTTCGAGTCTCAGCTTGTGGAACCTATCGTATCGCGCCTTGACCTGACGGCTTTGTTCTGCGACGTAGACGACTTCTGCCAGACATTTGCAATGGGCTGCGTATTTTCACAACTTCGGGATCATGATTCCGAAGTTGTGAAAATACGCAGTTAATCAATTCGGCACAAACACGCAACTTCAAACTTCGCTTTCTGGGAGCTTTACAGCCTCCTCTAGCGGGTTGCAGATCCCTATAAAGCTTTCAACTTCTAAACATCTTCACATAGTTCAGGACTTTTAATGAATCTATGAGTTCTCTAAGAATCGATTGAGTTGCGCTTGCAACCTCTCACTGCTTTGCATTAGTATCGACACTCTTTTATGTGCTACGCAGAACCAATAGGATAACAATGAAAAATCAACGCACTGGTCAAATACAAACAAGCCCCGACGATGTCTACCTGCTGCTGATCAGAAAGTTGAAGTCTAAGGGAATTACACTGGACAACGTTTTGCAGTTTGAGCAGAAGTCGGTCTTTACGAAAGGTGTAATTGCTCAGAGATTTGAAGCCTATGTGCACAACGAAGATCATCTCTATCGGGTAGACAAGCAAGGCAAGAGAGTTGCACTCTCAAGACGCTATATTTTCCAGAAATTTGCCAATCATTACGTCGATGGACTCGTTCAAGCACTAGGGTTGGAAATTAGACCCCTAAAACAAATGAGAACACTCTCTAAAGTCGAGCGATTAATCCAGTTTATTCGTCAACCCTCACTCGACCTCAACGAGGAGATCCAGCTTTGATTGGACCTGCAAAGTTCAAACCTTCAACATGTTGTAGAACTGTTTATCAGGTGCTATGGCGCGACAATTCTCACCGTCTACGAGGTCGTTGCTTTGAAGACAAACGAAACGATGATGGACGAAATGCTGGAGTTGCGCCTGTCTTTCTTTGAGGTTGAGTTAGTACAGTCACAGTACTGCCATAGCGGGAACTACGATTGCGATCTCCACTCGACAACTTAAACGTTTCCTCAAATCGTGGAACTTCGATTCTTGCAGGAGAAGACACCGAACCATCAATGCTTGCATTTGAAACAACCTTCTGATTTGGCTCGATCGCCATTTCCGATTTCAAAACAGCCCGATCAACAATCTTGCCCACCGCAAGCGCATCCTTCTCAACAATCTCCAATCGAGGAACTGTATCGCGGCCATTCCATCCGGTCGGAAGGTGAAAATCAACCCACAATGCGAGCACTGTGGTTCCTTTTACCTAGATTTCCCTGCATTTATATTGAGGACGACATCTACGATCGCAGCTTACAGAGCCTTTTTGCCTTCTATTAATTAAAGACTGCCAACTGCGATTGCAGATGCCTTGCCTGGAATGCTCTACAAGCCCGAAATTCCTTGATTGCGATGATCAAAGGTGACCGATGAAATAGTACAGATTTTTAATGTTAATAAGAATACTTGCATCTTTATGACTACTTAACATTAAGCAGAGAGAACGCTTGAAAGTTCGGTACATCTTCTCTAATTAATGGGATAAACTGCTGTATCATTCAGTTCAGAATCATAATTCTACATTCAGCAAATATCATTGCCCTTGATTACCGACGACGACCTAAAGCCAATCATACCGAGGACATCTTCCTCGTGTCCGTCGGCACATCATGTTTTGAACGGCAATCCCATTCCCAAACCCATTCGCGTGCAATTTTTTTCGCCGTCCGAGTGGGAAGCGTTTATTGAGGAGTGGGCTGTCTCAATAGATAATCAATATGTCAAGGTTAGACGACTTGGCGGATCTGGGGATTTAGGTGTTGATATCGTTGGGTTCGTCACTTCTGGTGGGTGGAACCAAGAATGGGATAATTTTCAATGTAAACAATATAAGAACCCTCTTTGTCCAAGTGATATTTGGGTTGAGATTGGAAAGATCATCTATTATTCCTACAAAGGAGAATATTCGACTCCACGAAAGCATTACTTCGTGCCATCTAAGGGTGTCGGCACATCTCTAGAAAAGTTACTCGGAAACCCTAAAAAGTTGAAGGAAGAAGCAAAAGCATGGTGGGATAAATACTGCCGAGACGGAATTACAAAAACTGTGAGTGTTAAGCTTGAAGGAGACTTCCTTCAATGGTTTAACGCATTCGATTTCTCCATCTTCTCATCAAAATCCTTCGTTGATCTGATTGAAGACCACAGTCGAACCCACTACCATGCCGTGAGATTTGGCGGAGGTTTACCCGCACGTCCGCAGGCTCCCTTGCCGCCAGACGAGTGTAGTCACGAAGAAAACCGTTACGTGCAGCAGCTATTTGCAGCTTATCAGGATCATCTCAAGGCATCTGTGAATGACATTTCAGACCTCTCGCCCACTCTAGCAAGAGACTTCCAGAGACAAAGAACACGCTTCTACCATGCTGAATCATTACGTAACTTCGCTCGCGATACCGTACCTGTTGGAACATTTGAAAAATTTCAAGACGAAGTATTTCATGGGGTGATCGATACCTGCGATAGTGAACATAGCGATGGATTGTCTCGTATGAAAAATACTCTTAATCAAGCGGCAAATCTCTCTATAACATCGAATCCCCTTACCATTGCCGCTGAAATTCAAGATAAGCAAGGTGTTTGCCATCAACTTGCAAATGACAACAGATTAATTTGGGTTCCCCAGACAGAGGAGGCTTAAAATGGCAGCACCTTTTAATAGCCCAATTGAAACTGGAATTCGATCGCTTGTCATTTTGACAGCAGTTTTTCCACGCCAACTCGATTTGCAATACTTAGTTTATTTCGACTACTTAACAGTGCATACAGGAGATGTCGGTGGACCAGAGAGTTTGCACGCTTCTCTTCCTTCACGATCTGGGGAACTGTTAGTACGGCGTAAGTTAGTTGAGCATGGCATTTTATTGATGATGAGTCGGCAATTGATAGAGCGATCTGCTTCGTCCAGCGGCTTTCAGTATGTTGCAACAGACAGCGCTAGTGCATTTCTGTCCATGCTTACTTCACCATATCTCTTAAAACTTAGAGAACGAGCTAATTGGGTCGCTACAACTTTTAGCACTTCTACGATCGAAGACTTGCAATCTTTGGAAAGGCAATTCTTTAGAGAATGGTCCTCACAATTTCAGCCTATTGAGCGCGTGGGAGAGGTAAGATGACGTGGCAACCTCTTCAGTTACGTGGAATCTCATTTATTGGTCGAGAAGGCAAAGAACCTGCTCTACTACGGTTTCGTAGTGGCTTAAATGTGATTTGTGGAGCATCTGACACTGGAAAGTCATTTATTGTTGAAGCTATTGATTATCTCTTAGGTGCTAGAGATCCACTCAGAGATATTCCAGAACGGATCGGTTACGATCGAGCAAGACTAAGTCTGGAGACTGTAGACGCTGACGGTCAGTTCACTCTTCAAAGAAGTACGACTGGCGGAGATTTCCAGAAATGGGATGGAGACTGGCTCCTAAGCAACCCTAGCTCTACTGGAATTATTCTTAAAGCAAAACATTCGGAAAATACTAACTCCCTTTCAAGCTACCTATTGCAGTCCCTTGGATTAGCGGGCAAAAGAGTAAAGAAGAGTCAAGCTGGAGACACCCAAAATCTCAGCTTCCGAAATCTCTCAAAGTTAGTAGTAGTTCAGGAAAACAGCATTACCAAACGCGGATCTCCATTCTTATCTGAACAGAGGACTAGCAATACCGCAGATTATTCTGTTTTCAAGCTACTACTTACCGGATTAGATGATAGTGCTCTAATCAGCTATGCTCAACAACAGGCAGAGGCAACAAACCGTCAACAATCGAACGCTGCCAAGCTTGAAATGCTTAATGAATGGTTAGGTGAACTGCACGAAGAACTCAACCAGATAGGCATCACACCTACAGAAGCTCAAAATCAACTCTTAGAACTAGAAGCTACATTTGAGCAACAAGGGCACATTATTAGACAAGCGCAATCCAATTTAAACGAGCGGATGCAAATTCGTCGATCGATTTTAGACGAGCAGCAATCATTTCTGGATAGGATAGCAGAGATTAATGGTTTATTGTCTCGTTTCCAGCTTCTGCAAAGACATTACCAAATTGATATTGAGCGTCTAGAAGCAATACAAGAGTCAGGAACGCTATTTGTTCTTTTAGATCATGCTCCGTGTCCTCTTTGTGGGTCTCCCCCAGAGGAACAACACTACCAAGAAGTATGCGATGGCAATGTTGAACAAAACATTGAAGCTGCAAGAGCTGAGATTTCCAAGATTTCCAAGCTTTTGATTGATCTTGAGGATACTGTAATTGACCTTGAAAATGAGCTAGAAGAGGTAACTGCACGTAAAGAAGAGTTAGACCCTCGAATTCAATCACTTACTCAAGAGATTCAGGACATTCTTGCACCTGCGCTCGGTAATGCGGAAGCTAGCCTGAATGAGCTGCTAGGAAGATCCAATCAGTTACAAAAAGTTATTGATGTATCATATCGCATCGAGCATTTGGAAGAGAAAAGACTCAATCTTCTTGAGACCTCCGAAACTTTAAGTAACCTCGCCGTTCCAACAATAGACTTATCTAAATCTGTACTCGATGCCTTTTCTCAAAAGGTTCAACATCTGCTGCAAACATGGGGCTTTCCGAATTGCGATCGCGTTCACTTTGACGAATCAGACAAGGATATCGTTATCAATGGTCAACTTCGTACAAGTCGCGGAAAAGGACTTAGAGCGATTACTCATGCTGCTATGAGCATTGGCTTGATGGAGTTTTGTCGGGAGAGGAATCTACCTCACCCAGGGTTCGTTGTCCTAGACTCACCTCTATTAGCTTATTACGAACCTGAAGGAGTTGCTGATAGTCTGGAAGGAACTGATCTTAAGATTAGATTCTATGAGTACTTAGCTAATAATCATAATGATAGTCAGATCATCATTGTTGAAAATGAGCATCCCCCTGAATCGACCACAGAGAAAATTGAGCTAACAATCTTCACGCGTAATCCTGAGCGAGGACGCTTTGGATTCTTTCCTGTACCCAGTTAGACCTAGCTACTTTACTTTTTTCTTGCTCTTAGATTTTAGCGTTTGGTCTTTCTTTTCAGCACGGATGCGATCGAGTAAATCACAAGCTGGTTCATCATTAGGATCTTGATCGACTAACTCTCCTCTAAAAGCTTTAGCAAGAATTATTTGCTCTAGTCGTTCAAGCAGCTTACTTGCTTTACAGTACTCCTCTTCTATAAGATGAATCGATTGAAAAGCTGCTTCCGCTCGCCGCAAAATTTCCTCTTGCTCACTCAAAGGAGGAACTGGAATCTCAAAGTTTCTGACAGAGCCTACGTTCAAGTGGATTGACGCTGTACCTGTGGTAAGTTCTTTGACTTGAGAGAGAATCACCTCTGAGTTAAGAAGCATTTGCAATTGGTGCAGAGGAATGATGATTTATTTCAGCAATCCTAGGATTCGTAAGCAATGGGAATCTGAAGAGATAAACCAATCCTACTACGGTTTCACGCTGTCACGAATTGAGTAATTCTCACAAATAAAACAGAGCTAGTTCGAGCAGATGATCCCAGCATAATTCAAAGAGATCGCGTGATCGTGCACGATCACGCGATCTCTTTGGGTTCACATTATTCTTTACCCTTAGATTCACCGATCTTGTTTTGCGGCCCAATCGTTTTATTGACCAAGATTACAAAATTGAGAACATCTTGAGCTTGACCGAGAGGTTGGACAAAGCCATCCTGAAGGTAGCTCAAGTAGATGCCTGCGATGACGGAAATTGTTAGCAAAGCCATTCGAGGAGATAACGCTCTGGTCATAGTTCTAGATCGGTAAAGAGCAAGTGAATCGATATTGAAGGATGAAGTATGACGGCAAATTCAGAAGAATCGTTCAGAAGAGATTTAGATTGTTTGATCTCTGCTCTGACTACTCACTATCTAATTTGACCTCGCTTGTACATGAGATGTGATAAGCAAGGTAATGTTCTTGCGACCTACTACATGTACAATATCTCCCGGTACTAGCACCATCAATTCAATGCTATGAGCTGTCCACCATGAGCCTAAGTACTCAACTCTCCAAGCTTTCTCCTGTTGGATAACTTCACTAATAACAGCTTCACATTCATAATCTGCATTGTCTGAGACATCAATAATGTTGTTAGAAGAACGGAACCAATTCACAAACATCTTCTTGTTTCTCCCAATTAGTGAAAGGATTAAATTGGCTGGGCTTTTCCTCGAACAGACGCGATTGAGTAGCCCCTACCTCATTTACGCATGGGGCTACTCATTGATCTAAGAGCAAATAGGTTGACTAGTCTTGCCCTATTTGCCCGATCTCAATCGGGCAAATAGGGCAAGAAAATTGCCCCATTCTGCTCTACTCTCTCAAGTTCAACGTCGCTATAGTGTAAATGTCCATTACAAGGAAAAACTGAAATGGGTCAAGTTGATACAATTCAGCTGAGTGAAGCGGGGCAAAACAAACTAAGAACGGCTTATAAATCGGTGGGGTTCACACAGGAGGTCTTAGCAGATAAAGCATATACCTCTGTAGATACGGTTAGACGAGTGCTTGGCACAAAATCTTGCACAAGTGGAGTGCAACGCTGGATCGTTGAGAATATTGCTGCAGCAGTAGGTCTGACGTTAATGGATTTAGGTATCTCTGACGATAGTAGCTCGCATCTATTAGCAAATGTTGACATTTTAGTAGAGGATCTTCGTAAGCAAGTGCGAGAAAAGATTCATCACTTGTGCAGCATGATGCGAGTGTTAGACATGGCTCAGCCACTGACCTTAAATCGTATCTACACAAGAGTTAATATTCTTGAGTCCATAAGATGTAGACAACGAAGAGAACTGCGAGATTTATTAGAGAAAATTTCCTCAAAAGATTGTGAACGCTTTAACTTAGGAGACGTAGTAGAGGGGCAAGTGCCCGGTATAGAAGCTGTTCAAAAATTTGAGAAGCTGATTATTTTAGGTAGACCTGGTGCGGGAAAGACAACTTTTCTGAAGTATTTAGCGATGCAGTGCATTGAGGCGCATTGTATTGATAAGCATTGTGCTGAGACTCGTGCCTCAATCAATGAATGTCTTGATGAATATTGCTCTTCCAAACAAGCGTTGAAGCAGTTTGTTCCACTTTTTATTAGGTTAAAAGACTTTGCTGAAACCTCTCTTCAGCCCAATCTACTGACATACATTAGCTCATTGTTTAATATTGAGTTAGCTAATCTTGAGTTAGCGTTAAATGAAGGACGTGGTCTAATTCTACTAGACGGGCTTGATGAGGTTAGAGAAGATCAAAAGAATCGTGTAAAGCGTGAAATTGAAAGTTTCATCAACTATTCCAATTTCTACAAAAGTAGATTCATCATTACATGTCGTCTCGCCGCAGCAGAGTACGATTTCACAAATTTTACAGAGGTAGAAATCTCTGAATTTGAAGATGAGCAAATTGCTTATTTTGTAAAGGGATGGTTCGACAGCGAAGAGAACTCAATTCAAGGAACGAAATTCCTTCAAAAGTTGAATTCAAAAGAAAGTAAGCCTATTCGAGAGTTGGCAGCAAACCCACTTTTGCTAACTTTATTATGCTTAGTCTTTGAAGACTCCGGAGATTTCCCAACTCAGCATTCAGACCTGTATCGAGACGGGTTGGAGGTTCTATTGAAGAAATGGGATGCAAAGAGATCAATTGAGCGAGCACAGGTGTACAAGAAGCTTTCCCTCAAGCATAAAGAATACTTACTCAGTCAACTTGCTTATTCAACCTTTATCAAAGACAATTGTATCTTCGAGCAAGAAGACGCTGAGCGGGAAATTGCAGACTACACCAGCAGATTGTGCAATCACCCTCAAGGCAATCTAGAGTTAGATAGTGAAGCCATACTCAAGTCGATCGAAGCGCAACATGGTCTTCTGACAGAGCAAGCGAAGCGCCTCTACTCCTTTTCTCATCTGACATTCCATGAATACTTCACCGCAAAGCATATTGTAGCTAATTGCGACCCGCATTCGATGGACAGCCCGATCTTAAAAGAGTTAATGCAGTATCTAACTCATCGTTCTTGGCGAGAGGTGTTTCTTTTAACAACTGAAATGCTTGTGATTGCCAACAGCCTGCTTAAACTGATGAAGGCAAAAATAGATGAAATGCTAGCAGAGGATCAGGAACTACAAGCATTCCTTAAGTGGGTTGATGAGAAAGCTAAGCGTCTATCGGCTTCTTTGGGACATACACACAATCTAGCAGCAATTCGAGCTTGTTATCTGGATTTTGATATCGCGATCGATCCGGAACGTTCCCTGGGATGGGTTCTTGATTGTGATTTCACTCGCATTTTTACTTGTTCCTCTTTTTTGGCACGCGCTGCGCGTTGCGGAGTTTACGACATTCTTAAGAACAGAAGTGACGAGCTTCCTGACCTCACTGATCTTCCTGATCTCGATCCCGCGCTAGCAGTTACTTTCGCTCGCGCCGAAACAGCAAGACGGGTTTTGGAAAGAGTGGAAGATCCAAAATTACGAAAGAAACTGAGTAAGCTCAATGCAGAAATACCGCTAGAATTTGGATTTAGTAGTGATATTGATCCAACAATCTTCAGAAACTGGTTAAAAGACAGTGGAAAAGAATGGGGTGACCAACTAAGACGCACTATTGTTCCCTACTACAGCCAGGGTGAAGTTTGGCGGTATGACTATGCAGAGAGTGATGAGCCGCAAAGCTCAAACATTCATCTGTTTTCTGAGAAGCAGCGCAATTTACTGCATCAGTACTATCACGCCAATCTGCTTCTCGTTGTCTGTCTCAAAAGCGATTGCCGAATTGATGCCAACGTTCAGCAAGAGATTGAGCAGTCACTATTTCTGCCATCTCAGTAAAATACACTTTGAACCTATCTGTCAGTCCTTGCCGCAGATACTCATGCTGACTGCAAGCAGTTTGCACATTCAGGAAAATTAATGATGCAGAAACCAGCCATCACAGTAAATCTAGGAAGGTTGAAGTTCTGAAAAGGTAGACACCCCCTTCAAATTCCAGTCCTGTGCTCAACACAAACTCATCGCATGATTAGAACTTTGCTTCACTATCAATTAAACCATCAAATCGCTGATGTTCCTGCTTTTTCCATACCTCAAGCTCCAACAGAAGCCATTACACTCTCACAAAGAGTTGCCTATCTTCTTTCAGACAATCACGAATCCTTACTGCTATCAGATCGCATTTTAAGAACTTTAGATGTTGATTTAGCTACAGCATTAGATGCAGGATTCAGACAAGAAGATCCTCTTGCACTTCTAGAAATTCACAAAACGCTCTACCAAATCTACGAAGTAAGTTTGTGTCACCCTTTATCACCTGTTTGCCAACACGAGCATAGTCCTTGGTTGTTGAACATTCGTAGACAACTAGAAACGGCATGGATGAATTACGAGCTGCCGCGTATCTTGCATCAGCTTCCACACGACTATACAATAAATCATCCAGAGTCACTTTCCGTATGGTTTATCGACCAAGCACATAAAGAATCAGAGACAGATCGAGCTGTACTAAACTTCTTCAAGACTCAAGCAACCATCGAGAATTTCAAATTATTTCTGCGGTCAGAAGCACCTCTATGCTTCCGCTTCTTTGATGCGCTCGCTCTAGCACAACTGTATTCTTCAGAGACAGTCAAGGCAGAGATAACTAGCAACATGTGGGATGAATGTGGACATGGGATAGAGCAAAATTCCCACATCAATCTGTTTACAAGAATGCTCAAGGCGTTAAACATAGAGTCTCCAAGGTTTCCGATCTGGAATGACTGGCGACCTTATGCAGGCTACAACCTTTACTTTTGCTTTGGTTTCAACCGACAGCACTACTTCAAGAGCTTGGGAAGTCTTGCAATGCCTGAGCTTTTTGACTCGAATCGTAATCATGCAATTACTACTGGATTAGAGCGTCTCTATCCCGACGCAGCGTTAAGGTGTAAGTATTTCTATAGTCATTTGGAAGACGAAGACGAACATGGTTCAAACTGGCTATCACGTATCATTCTTCCAATTTCCAAAATGCAACCAGAAGCTGGAATGGAGATGGCAATTGGCGGCGCATTCCGAATGGAAGCTATGCGCCGCTATAATGAGTTTCTCGCCTTGAGATTTGGCTTATGAACTGTTTCCGAAGTAAGGTTGCAGGCGTATTTTCACAACTTTGAGGACTTTCCAATCTTAGTGATTACGCTTCAGCCTGCTCTAAAGTCTAATACTTGCATCATCAAACAGTGCGATCTCACCTCTGCTTCGTCAAAAGTGCTCCTGGTTGAATTGGAAAAGAGAAGGCAATGAAATCCCACGTAGCTTACATCAACTTGAGAACTTGTTCACAAATCGCTTTCTTGTATCTAGAAGTGTATTTTCGTCCAACCCATATCAGTCAGTCAATCTTAGCAAACCATTAGAGCTTTGGTTATGCAGACCGCTTAGTTTGCAATCGAAGTTCATTGAGAGGAACGTTAACCGCTTCTGAAAAGGCTTCCCACTGCTCGATCGTCATTGAGGGCTGTACCTTACCCTGTTCCCAAGTTCTGAGCGTAGAAGACGCAATATTTAATCTCACGGCTAATTGTTCTTGCGTGAGATTTGCTTCTTCACGCAATTGTTTGATCCAAGTGTTAGTGACACTTTTTTGTCCCATAGCTGCACAGAAGGACTCGGTAAGTTTGAGCAGTGATTAGATGCTGTGCTTAATTATCCCCTGCTACCCCCGATTCTGGCAAAGATTCCGTTAAAAAAGTGATCTAATTCCTCTTTAAAGATTACTCCAATGCTCAGTTTTGTTGCGGGACGTAGTTGATCCACCCGCTTCTTGAAAGGATTCTGAGATCTAATCGCTGATTTCAAGCGGTGGATCATGGCATTGAATCTCAACGTGCAGCAAAAGCGCTTAGTTTCAGCTTTCTGACGTTTCTTCAGGATTGCCGATTATTTCAACCGATCGATTAAATAAAGTTCGTTCTGAGGTTTCATCGTTTGAAATCGGTGAAACGCGCACCTCGATTTTCATGCTACTCGGCACAATCCAGCGCAGATAGCGATCGACGATCATTTCAATTCGGGCCTTGAGTGCAGCTTCGCTAGAGAGCAGAAGGCGAATCGATTCTTCTTGAGCCGATTCACGAAAATCTTCTCGTTGCGTTTCATAACTATCCGCATCGCTGTCTTCACTTGGAGAGAAGAAAGACGCTTCCAATAGTTCAGCCAATTCATAGGGATCAAGCGAATGGTGACGAGCGATCGCGATCGTCACTTCATCTAGAGATGGGGTGTAGGCAAGTTCATCCATTGCCCCAAATCCGATATCCAACACCAAGCGCATTTCGGTATTGGGTAGCCCTGTCTGTTTTCGCGTCACGATCGCGGTGATTTGATCCACGATTCCCTGGGGTGGAAGTTCTTCTAAACCCGCGAATTCTGTAGGCGAAAGAATGAGATCGCCAATTTGAATTTCAATCCGCTCGAAGCTGAGTCTGGGCAATTCATCGTACCAAGGATAACCCTGATATTTTGATTCCGCAGCGAGAAAGGTGAAAGGCAAATCGCTCTTCTCTAAAGCCCGTGCAAAAAGCTGCTGTTGTGGGGCTTCTAGTTCATCAACTTCAACAACGATGGTCGTTGCATTGATCGGCTGTGGTGAGTTCCAACCTTGTCCGGCAAGATGGTCGGCGATTGCTGGCGTGAACGGTTCAAGCTCGGATCGCGCTGGGGATAAATCGATGCCAAGACTGTGGGCTTCGAGCCAATGCGTATGAGACAAATTGTGGGACTCAAGCTTTGCGACTGCTTCGTAAAGCGTTTTGCGAAGTTCGAGCTTGAGCTGCTCAAAGAATTCAGTCTGGACAATTTCTTTTCTTGCAGGCAGCACTAATTTAAGCTCTGGTGCAGACTCGACATCCACTCGTGTTCTGAGCGTCGTTTCATTACAACAGAGACTCGGCAAATACGCCTGAACCGTGAGACCGTAAAAGTTTAGTGCCCCATCTCTACTGCGCTCTGTCCAGCGGTAATCCCCTGAAACTCCAAAGCGTAATCCTCGCCATGATTTGATCATCTGTGCTCCAGCGAGAAAATCATGACGAGGGAGGTCTGTTTCGTTGAAGGAGACAGGAATAGGAAAATACCGAGCAGCATTTTCAATCAACGTCGATAACGATCGCTTCTGTTCTTGAGCAGTGAGGGGAAATTCGATGCAGGTGCCGATTCTGGGTTCAGTCGATTGCACGATCGCGATCGATTGCCCTGAAAAATGCTCTGGCTCAAGTTGAACCTGCCAATTATGTGACGCGATCATTGCGCCACGATTTGCCAAGCTGAAAACGCCCATGCCTGCGGGATCTTCACTTTCGACAATCTCGCCTTCCCAGTCGCTCTGCCCCAGATTTAGCAGCGTTTGAGCAGATTCAATCCCGCAGCCATTATCCTCGATCCGAAGATTTCCTGATTCAGTCAGTAAAACCTTAACCTGTGTTGCTCCAGCACGACGAGCATTTTGAAACAGTTCGTTCACAATGTCCTCTAATCCGGCATTAAAGAGCCTTGTGACTTTGGTGAGAATTTGCGGGCTAATCGATGCAGAAATTAGGGATAGAGATGTATTGAGATCTTCCTGGTTAAGCTGAAAGGCTTCTGAGAAACTTGCTTCTGAGAAATCAGCATTTTGAGAATTCTCTGGCGTTGGCATCGCTCGTCCTTACAAAAATTAGCCTCCAGTCTTCTGGAGCAAGAGCATCAGCGTAACTCAAGCTCTGTGAAAACAGAAAGAGCAGCGGAGGTAAATCTGGGCACTTTAGAGGCGTAGATATCGATGATCATGCTCTACCCTATTACAGGCATAAGTACAGAATCTTTTGCCGATCGTTGATTCAGATGTAAATTTGACTTCGACGTGAATGGGTAAACAAACCTTTCTGCATCAACTTAAGAATAGGGCGAGTAGATGGCTTGCTAGCGATAATAGACTCTTAGGCAGGTTGCTAGCACAACTCCTCAGTATCAACAATCGTCAAGGTCCACATTTCCTTGGATTTTTCACACAGTAGACGTACTGCTGAATACGGTTTGCCTGCTTGTCTCGCTTGGAAACGATAGTGAAATGTGCGATCGTATAGTTCGTGTAGTGCCAAGTTTCGTAATTGTAGAGTTTCCCCTGATACCATCGTTTCGCACCTGAATCTGCAACAGTTTGCATCAGCGTAGATGCTTTAAAGTCGTCTAAGATATCTTGTCCCCAGACTTGCTGAATTAAACGGTGTCCCGTTGCTCCTAATGCTTTTTCAAAGCGAATGTTTCCAAAGCAGGCTGGGCTGCTAGAACAAGTTGGACGATAATCGATCGTTTCTGATGTGACTCGTCCTTGGGGATTGAGAAACACAGTGAGATGAATTCTGCCGTCATTGAGAGGCGTACTTGAGTCGAAATCCGACATTCCTGCCTCGTATTTTTGCGTAGGTTGTAACGGAGTAACAGCGGATTGCGGCTGAACCAATCGACGGCATCACTGCCCGTCATATTAGGTAATGCTTGGGCGGCTGTAGCAACGGGAAAGCTCATCAATAGTAGATTGAGAATGTTTCGGATTATCTTACTCATCGTGATTTCAGAAAGCGAGAGCAATACAAATTTTACACAGTCTCACGCAGTAAGATTCCACCTTCGGCGATCGTTTTTTGGGCTCTCAAACTTGAGTTGTAAACATTTAGGAAAAATGGAGGGATGGAATTAAAAATCAACCATTGCCATCCTCTCCGATCGTCGATCAACCTTTATCTCTTTTCGCGTCGAAGCGAATGAGTGAATGTCCCTCTCAAAAATCCCTCGTGTTGTTCTCAAACTCATTCTGAAAGTAATTAGATGCTCTCGCCTTCAGGCAGAAGAACCTCGAAGACTTTCTGCAAATCCTGAATGTAGAAGCTCGCATATCCTAGAACACTATGCCGACGTACGGTCTTGGGCACTTGAATCTTCAAAGCATCAAGAGCGCTCACCTTGACTGCAACCTTCTTCGGTGTTCTGAGAATTTCGATCGTTCTCAAATCAAGCCTTGGCATCTGCTGATCCCTTTCCGCGATCGTAGTTTTCTCTTCAACATCTTGCATAACCTTCTGGTTCAACCCCTGCGTTCTCTCAACCTTCTTCCATGCTACTCGTTGCTTTCGGTTCCTCCGATTGGACTGCTTCAACTGTTGCTGATGGCATCCATGAAGATGCATCTGTGTTCTTCCAGCAGTAAAGCGGAAATGCGATCGCGAACCAGAGTCCAAACCCAACCTCCATTGCCGTAGCCATCAGGGTCAAAATGCTCTGAATCTGCTCGTACATACAACCTTCTCCAATTCATCAATGTTTAAGTTGTGAATTCGTAACCTGTACTTAATTCAAGGAAAGCGGCTCTGTAATGCTCTTCAACGCTTTCCTGGATTACACTGAGCCGCAGTATTCAACCAAACTTCAACCTTTTTCGCTTTTCCAAGCTCAAGTCCGATCGCGACAACGGGCAACTATCCCTGCGATCGTCTTTTTAAGAACCTGAATGCTTCTACCCAACTTTCAGACTTTTCTTGAACAACAGACATAGGAAAACGATTTATTGTGCCAAATGCAAGCTCTTTTTAACGGGAGGTTGAGCTGCATTCCCTGGGTTGTCATTGGTCATCAGCGCCCAATGCTTTTAATGTAGCAACCTGCGCCTCTGTTACCCCCTCAAGATTCGTCATTTTCATCGCTTCATAGGGTCGCGGAACCTGGAGTGACGTTAAGCAAGTTTTTGACTGAAGTGCCCAAAGCTGGATTGTCCCATCTAAATTACTGCTCAAGTGCAGAGGGGATGAATGTTCTGATTCGACTTCACGGTTGGCTGAGAAGAGATGGCTCACCTGCTGAACAAAGAGGACTCCTCCTGCACGTGTATTCAAAGTGGATAGGCATTCTCCGGTCACGATATCCCAAAGTCTCAGAGTTTGGTCGAATCCCCCACTGACAAGCTGCGAACTTGCGGGATCAAAGCAGATCGATGTAACGGTTCCTTGATGTCCGACGAAGTTTCTCAGACAGTCTCCTGTTTGACAATCCCATAGCTTGATGGTTTGATCATCACCGCAACTTGCTAACATTTTCCCGTCTGCACTGAACACAACCTGCCAAATGCGATCGCGATGTCCCTGAAAGGTTTGAAGGCAAGTTCCTGTCTGAACATCCCATATCCGAATTGTGCGATCGTAGCTACTACTCGCGAGTCGCTTTCCATCTGGACTGAAGATCACGTAAGACACGGCATTATCATGTCCTCGCAGTTGATGAATGATTTCACCTGTCTCAACGCTTCGCAAGGTCACGGATTGATCGTAGCAACCGGATGCCAGAATTTGACCGGTGAGATCGAAAGCAACTGAGCGTACCCAGTTCGCATGAGGGAATGTGTGCAAGCAGTCTCCAGTTTGCCAATTCCATAGCTTGACGGTGCGATCTGAACTCGCACTCGCGAGGATAGCGGGATTTTGTGGTGAAAAAGCGACAGACCAAACTAAATCCGTATGACCGAGAAGAGTTTGAATGACTTGGTTCGTTTTGAGATTCCAAAGTCGAATGGATTGATCTTCTTGAGCACTGGCAAGAATGCTTTCAGTCGCACACACTGAGATGGACATCACTGCATTTGTGTAGCCCTGAATCGAGGTTAGACATTGCCCTGTTTGGATGTCCCAGAGTTTAACGGCATGATCCTCTCCACCACTGACAACACGCTGTCCATCGGGTGTGAACGCAACGGACATGAGATGTTTTTGATGTCCAAGTAATGTTTTAAGACAGTCCCCTGTCGTTATATCCCAAATCTTGATAGTGCGATCGAAGCTGCTACTCGCGAGAAGCTGACCATCGGGGCTGAATACAATCTTGCTAATGCCCTGGATATGTCCGTGTAGCGTTGCCCGCAGTCGCTTTGCTGAAATCTCCCATAGTTGAATGGTCTGATTCAGGCTTGTGCTGGCAAGCAGTGTTCCAGTTGGATTAAATGCGAGATATCGAACACGGTCTGTGCCTTGATCGAAGGTATGCTCACACTCTCCGGTGCGCCGATTCCAGAGCTTGATTGTTTCTTCTTGAGTGGTTATTGCGATCGTTTGCCCATCGGGGCTAAACGCGATCGTTTTTGCAAGGTAGGGATATCCTTGCATCGCAATAATCTGCTGCTCTGGATGCTCGACATTCCAAAAGGTGATTGAGTCATCTGAATAAATCAGCGATCGCTCATCGGTACTAAATGTCATACTATGGGGCAGATTCGCTGGTCCTTTCAGCGTTTGAAGACAAGCACCCGTTTCGAGATCCCATAGCTTCACGGTGTAGTCATCACTGGCAGTTGCTAAACTCTGCCCACTCGGACTAAATTGCATCGAACAAATCCAACTGCGGTGTCCTCGTAACGTCATGCGTTTCTTGGTCTCTGCTAAATCCCAAAGATGAATGTTACATCGACTATCACTAGCAGCAAGCTGCTGCCCACTCGGACTGAGTGCTAGATCCACGATGCCTCCAAACGTTTCAGCAAAACTGGAGCGATGAATTGTAGCATTCGTAAAATCAGCTCGATGTAGCGTTGTCTGAGTAAAATCAGCTTGTGTGATCGCTAAATCCGAAAAATCCGCGTCGTTCAAATCCGAACACAAAATGCTGAGCAGATTGATCAAGTTTCCAACCGCATAGCCTGTGTAGGATAAAGGCTTGCCTCGAAATACATTCAGGAGTTGATTAAGCAAGAACTTCACGCTGGCTTCGTCATGCAAGGTGATGAGGAGCTTCTCAACTAATGGCTGAAGAATCAGTCGAGTTTGAATGGCTCGAATGTAATCCTTCGTTTGGGCTTTGAGTAACGCATACTGCCTCAGACCTTCGAGGGTTTGGTTGATGAGTTCATGCTCGATTTGATTCAGCAGTGTTTGAGTCACAAACTCCATGACCACAGGTTGTTGAGTCAATCCACTGCTGCTCGTTTCAATTAGAGATCGCCCTCGTAGAGACTCCAACGCTTCGAGGAGCGATCTCTGTGAAATGGGTGGAATCCAATTGGTCTGGAGTGCTTCAAACGAAATTGGTTCTCGCTCGATCGCAAGCCAAACCATTACCTGTCGTTCAATCAGTGAAAGTCGCTCAAACTGCTGATCAAGCAGTTCCCAAATGCCTCCATAGGCTGCAATACCCTGCTGAAGAAATGCGGGAACGTTTCCGCCAAAGGTTGAACGAATCGTTGCAGCAGAAATTTTTAAGGCGAGTGGATTGCCTGTGTAGGACTCAATTAAGCGATCGAAGTCTCGCTCCTCGGCAACTAGTCCACAGGCGCTAAGAATTTGTTGTCCATCAGTGGTCGGTAATCCTGAGAGTTGCAGAGATCGGACGGAGCGTGAATCGCTTTCTCGAATCGCAAGACTGCGGGGTTTTTCTCGACTGGTGAGGAGTAGAGCGCTTTGATGTCGCCCGTCTGCGATCACACAGAAGAATTCATCATAGTCTTCATAGCCTTCTCGATACAGCCCGCCTAGCTCAGCACTCTTCAGAATCGATTCCGCATTGTCTAAAACGAGTAAGCAGCGGCGTTGCCGTAAGTACTCTAAAACTTCTAACTGTTGCGCTTTTGGTGACTCTGGAAGGCTTGTCAGCTGCTGCTGAGATAACGCCAGAATCAGATCTGATAAAAGTTGATTCAAGGGCGGCGCGTTCCGTAGGCTTCGCCAAATTACCGCTTCAAAGCGATCGCAGATTCGCTCTGCAAGTTTGACCGATAACGCGGTCTTGCCCACTCCACCCATGCCCAGGATTAAAGTGAGTCGGCACTGAGTTTGAGTAATCCATTGCTCCAGTTCAGATAAGACTTCACTGCGACCATAAAACAAAGCGACATCTGGGGCATCTCCCCAATCAAATTGCTGTGTCGTTTGCAGCTCGTTCGATGCGTCTTGCCAGCTCAAATCCGCAATGTCTTGCCAGTTGAGTGATAAGCGATCGCAGATTTCTTCAAACACGACGCGATCAACGGGCTTCCCCGTTAAGAAATTGCTTACGGTCGATCGTGCGAGTCCAATGTCCTCGGCTAAGACTCTTTGATTGAGAAATCCATTGCGCTTCACTGCTAATTTAACCGTTCCAATGCACGCCTGCTGAACTCGAAGTGACCTTGCCATTGTTGCTGCTGCTGACTGATTCAGATTTTACCGAAATTGAATTCAGAACAAAACCCAAAGTCAGTCATTCTCAGACCCGAACTCAGTCAACGGAGGAATTAGATGGAATCATTCAGCCCCATTTACGAAAGGAGAAAGACTGATGACTGTGCGAAAAACGACATTGCTTCTCACATCGACCCTGCTGACGCTAACGGCTTTAAGCGCTCTCCCTGCTCTAAGCCAAACCTCTCATCCTTCCAGTTCATCTGCTGAACTCATCGCCATCAATCTGCCTAACTTTCAACCGAGAGCTTCATTCAACAATGGAGTTTTGCAGGTCGCAATTCCGGTTTCTCTGCTCGAAGGTCCGATCAATGACATTCTGCGAGCGAATGAAGGACGGTACAAAGAGACTAACTTTCAACGTATGGATGTCAGCAGTATGAGAGTTGCCTTTGCGGATGGCGGTTTTACCGTCAACGGCAATTGGCAGTTTCAAGCGCGGGAATATCTTGGGTCAGTGTTTGGCAGAAAGAAATATACGCCTTGGGCTTCGATCAGCGGATCGTTCAGTCAGGGTTTTAATGTCCGCGTCAATAATGGAGCCCTCGTCGCGCAAGCTGGTAAAACCAATATCCGGGGTGCAAACAAGTGGTACGGAGATATTCTCGATGCTGTGATTTCCAGAATGGGAGTCAATGGTGCGGTGAACAAGCAGGTGAATCAAAGCTTGCAGCGCATTAACGGCATGAACCTGCAGCAACTTCTCGTGTCTACCGGAAGTGCTCAAGCGGCTCAAGCGTTAGGGATCAGTCAGGAAGAGGCAACTCGGTTGATTAATGCTCGTGTGGGTGGAATCAACGCCAATATTGCAGGTGGCAATCTCAATCTGACAGTCAAAGTTCAGTAACGCACAACAACGATTCGGAATTCTTGAAGTCAAGCAATCCCAATCAGTCTAGGTCGTCAGCAAAACAGGGTGGTCTACTTTCCTCGAAAAAACGACGTTCAGAGTTCATGCATGACGCTGTTTCAATCTCCGAAATTTTGCTCGTTCAAGCGATGTGTCATCACCGTACTCATCATTCAAAGCGGCGCTTTTCGTCTCTCTTTTTCTCCCAAATTCATCACATGACATTAGAGGTGTAGCGTCATGAGTTCAAGTTCAGATAACAAAGAAAAATCTTGGGTCAAGATTGCAATTGCGTTGATTGGTATTGTTGGGACGATTGGCACGTCGCTCGTGGCCAACGAATTTTTCTGGAAGCAAGTGGGTAATCAGGTGTCTGGAGATGCGTCTAAGTCAGCACCAATCTCCGCAAAAGTGCCTGACCCCAATGCTCATCAGAATGCACTCAAGGATTTCAGCAAGCATGCGAACGAATTCGATCGTCTCACAAAAGAAGAGCGTATCAAAGTTGACCAAGCGATTCGACAGGTGGCGAAATCGTTAACCGTTGAAGATCTTCAAGAATATGCGCGTGAATCTCGTCGGTGGGGATATCGAGCAAGTTCAGGGACAGCCCTCGCCGGACTGCTAGCTGCCTCTCCCACACTGGTCGAGAATCAGTACGATCGCCTGATTGAAATGATCGATTACGGTCTGCATGATCCAATTTCTTACGTTCGCTACCGCTATGTAGCAGTGCTGGAGGAGAATCCTAAGTTAGCACAGCACTTTAGGCGAGAACTCCTAGAAATTGTGGCAAAAGATAACAACGAGGCAGTTCAAGAAAAAGCTCGTAGAACCCTTAATCACCAATCGTGAAAAGCATGAGCACCATCTATTCAACCCAAACCGTAGCACAACGATTCTTCGCGATCGCAATCGTTGCATTAGGACTGACAGCTGTGGAGTTTGTTTTCAGGGACAACCCTGCCTGGGGTGCAGATCATTTTGATTGTTTTGATGCCGCTCGGTGTGGCAGCCGCTCGCTTTCGAGTTCAGCGGTGTGTTTGAGAAACAGAGACTATACCATCACAAACACTCCCCGCAATTCGCAAGTCGTTGTGCTTTCAATTCATGGCGGCGAGATCGAGCCAATGACGAGCACAATTACCCAGATGCTCTCTAACCAATATGGCTGGAGTCGCTATGATTTCAAAGCACATGGAACAGCGCAATGCTTAGAGCAGCGCAGTAACTTTGAAACGCTTCACATCACCGCTGCTCGCTTTGATGACCCCGATGCGATCGCTCTCGTCAGTCGTCATCTAAAGGCGATCTCAATTCATGGAGCTGGAGATCTACTACGAGAAACCATTTGTGTTGGCGGACGCAACCAGGCACAAATTCAAGCGTTCATCAAATTCATTCAGCATCATCAGGACAAATCACCCTATTTGCTCCAGCCGATCAATGCTCCAAAGTCTGACGACAAAGCATGTACCGCACTAAGAGGAATAGATCCACTCAATATTGTCAACCGCAATGCTCATCGTGCAGGGTTACAGCTTGAGTTGAGCCGATCCATGCGTCAGGATTTAGTGAAGCAGACTGCTGAAGCTCAGGCGTTGCGTCAAGTTGTTTACGGTGCGATCAATGCAGCTATAAGCATTCAGTAACCTGCTCTCAATCTTCCTGAACAAGCTTGGTTATCACTAAGAGATGTAGAGACAACAGTCATGTGGAAGTAATCTCAAAGCGTGTGCTATTTCGGACATTTTTAGGCTAGAGGTCAAGGTATAGGCTTTCTTATCGATTTCTTTGCGTAGAAATCGGAGACTCGGATATCAGCACGCGGCTGAAGGGTGGAAAATTGGATTATGTCGCAGAGACTTTAAAGTGACAAACAACGGGTCTCACTCATATTGCTTTAAGCCCTCGCTCCAAGATCGCATTGATAAATTCTGCTTGAGTTGTACCTTCCCTTGAAACTCAGTTAAGAGATTTGAAAGATGAGAAGTATGTAGCATCGAATTGAAGTTAATGATTGGTCGTTTAGAGGAGTTTGTCGCGAAGGTAGCTGGCGGGTTAGAGACGTTAGATTGGTTCACTCGGCGAGAGGTGATTAGAACCCTGGTTAAGCGCGTAGAAGTTTATCCAGATAGATCAAAGTTGTATTTAATGGGCGCTGGGTTACGAGTATCCAAGGCTGTCTCCGACACCCAAAATTTGCCACATTATTGCGAATGTATAAGTTTCATTCACCTGCCACGAATCGTTCTTTTCAAGTGCGAGCTTTGTGTGTACCGCAGCGAATTTGATTCGCTGCGGTACATTGAGCACTGTCTTATCCCGAACTCAGGTTACTGAACGCGTACGCAAAGATTACGATCGTGGTCTTTTGCATCAAAGCTGTACATCAGATAACTGTGCAATCGATCGCAGCCCTGTTTCAACAGTTGATCCAGATTCTCAATTTTACGCCATTGGGCTTTTGCATCACCCGAAGCAGATGCGAGTCTTGATCCATCTCGACTGAATCGAAGACTATAAACGCGATCGCGATGATCCGCAAAAGCTTGCAACCGTTGGCCCTTGGTCGTCCAGAGTTGAACTGTACCATCATCCGAAGCAGTCGCTAACTGAGAACCATCTGGACTGAATTGCACATCGCGAACCGCTCCAGTACTCCCTTGTAGTTTTAGAATCTCTTTGCCGTTGAGATTCCACAAGAGGGCTGTACCATCGGCAGAAGCGGTCGCGACCGTCTGACCATCCGGGCTAAAACTTGCGCTGAGAACAAGCTGTTGATGGCCCAGAAATGCTTGAAGCGGTCGCCCTTGCGAAGTCCAACTGCGAGCTGTTCTGTCATAAGAAGCCGTCACAAGTTGGGTTCCCGTTGGATTGAAATTTAAGCTAGATACAGTCTTACTGTGAGCTTGCCATTCCTGGAGAAGGTGACCGTCTAATCCTCGAATCTGAACTCGACCATCTTTTAGCGCGATCGCAATTTTGTCTTCAGTTGGACTAAAACGAACACAATGCACAGGAATACCAATCTGAAGCATCCTAACTTCACCATTAAGCTGCCAGATCCCTACCCTGCCATCTTTTGAGGCTGTTGCGACTCGCAAACCGTCGGGATGGAAGTCTGTACTATAAACCTCAGCTTGATGACCTTTGAGCAAGCGGAGCACCTGTCCATTGAGCTGCCATATCCGGGCAGTATTATCCGATGCAGCCGTAGCTAAAAGCTGTCCGTTTGGACTAAATGTAATGCTGCGTATCCGTCCTTGATGACCTTTCAGTTCTTCACGAGTAACCCATTTGGCGGCAGGGTTCACAGCCCATAGAGAGGTCATTTCATTACTGCCGAGCGCAAAGCGGTTTCCGTCAGGATGTAATGCGATTGTAAAAATATCGCTCGGTCGGGTTTTCACCCGTTGAATTACCATACCTTCTAAGCTTCGGATCTCAGTAATGCCATTGTTCATTCCAAGGATCAAGTTTTGATCATCAAGGCTGAACTCTACGGCGTAAACCCAGGGCGGGTCAACTTTAAACGATTTCAAAACCGTTCCATTCAAATCGCGCAATTGCACAATACCATTGTTCCAAGCGGTGATTAGCGTTTTTTTCTTTCGACTGAATCGTACGACTGTACCTGCTGCATCAGATTGTTTGAATGCTGAAATCTTTTGCTGATCGAGGTTCCAGAGTTTGATGGTGCCATCTTCTGAAGCCGTCGCGAATCGTGTACCGTCTTGACTAAAATCAATGCTGTAAATGTATCTTTGATGTGCCTTGAATGATTGTGATTGATTCGTCTTGAGATTCCAAACGGTCACCGCTCCTGATTCGGTTCCGACAGCGATCGTCGTTTCTGAGGAGCTGATTGCCGTTGGTTTTGATATGTCTTGAGTGAGCGATCGTAAAACTTTTCCCTGTCTATCCCAAATCTGTAATTCGCCATCTTCTAAGCCGACAACAATCCTTGTTGCATCGATACGACAGGTCGGCACATTCTTTGGCTGAGGTTGAAGCTGCTGAAGTTTTTGCCCATTTTGGTTCCATACCATTAAGCGACTATCCCTAGTGACTGTGATTAGATTCGTTGAGCTAAAACTTGCGCATCTGATCTTTGGGATATCTAGTCGATTGACCTCAATGTAAGGGCGTTCAGGGCGATCAAGAATTTGCTGGAGGGTAAAGATTGGAATCGCAGAAAAATAAGCTTTAGAAGATTTGAACTTTTCTGCGGCTTTGATTGCACGAATGACACTGTCAATTTCAGCGATCTCGTTTTGATCAAATTGTCTGAGCATTGTACTCGAATCCTGCACAATCTCAGCCGCTTGACGGGCACTCTCTGCCTCTTGGCGAGCATGTTGAATCACCAGAAATCCGACTCCGATCGCCACTGTCACGATCGCACCCGCAATCATGGATGTCATCCCTCTGATTTTGCGTCCTTGCTGGATAATGTTCTCGGTTTGTTGCTGAACGTGAATCAACCGCTCATTTGCGATCGAGAGTTCTGTTTCAATGCTCTCCTGGGCCGTGAGTAACTGCTGTTTCGTTTCGGCTTCGACTTGTAGCTGATCTTGAAGTTCACGACGCTCTAAATCTAAGCTCATGCCTAAAAAACGATAGTCTTCATCACTCAGACTTTTATTCTGAGACCATCGCATTGCACTTCGCAAAGCGCTGCCCCGCAATAATTGAAATTCATCCTGCATTCCGGAGGCGACCCAAGCCTGAAGCTGAACCTCATAAGGGCGGAGTTTTGCCAGCGCCTGCGTTAGCCAGTTGAGGTCAAAGACCGTTTGATAGATTCGATTGTAGATTCTGAGATGGTGATTTTGGCGAACAACTAGCCCAGTTAAGCGCAACTCAATCTGCTCCGTGCTGCCATCCGCAGGAATGCCTCCTTGTCGAATGATTTGCTGGCAGAGTCCGAGTAAGCGCCCCGCCCGCTGTTCGCCCAGGTAAAGTAAGCGATCTCGAATCGTTCTAAGATGCTCCGGATCGTCCTGTGCTTCCCAGTTTTGCAAAATATAGTGATTCACCAGCTGATAAATGACTTGTGCTTCTTGTCCAGGCGCAATTTCTGAACAGTGTTGCACGACAAGCTGACAGATTTTTTGAGTTAGAAAGGGCTGTCCACCCGTCCAAGCTAGAATTTCCTGAATCACAGTCTGCGGAGAGACAGCGATCGCGCTTAATCCGACTTCTAAAGGCTGCGATTCTTCGAGTTGAAATCCTCGCAGATCAATTGCTTGACCGATATTGAAAGGGGTGCGAATTCGATCTTGAATGAGTTCACTGGGAGTTGTGACACCGAGCAGGCAAAAGGTTAATCGATCGTAGATTGGGTGATCAGCACGACGATTGTAGAAGGCTCGAATCAGTGCGAAAAAGTCATCTTTAAATTCAAGACTGAGAATACTATCGATTTCATCAATAAAAACGACGATCGATTGGTTGATCTGTCTCAGCACAACTTGATCGATAAACTCACTAAAACACTGCATTTCTGGTAGTTCACTGCGATCAAGCCACCATTGACGCAGATTCAGTTCACCGAGTTCTAAATCATTCGCCAAACTCCGCATCAGACTGCCATACCACTGGCGAGCGGTTACGTGCTGCTCTTTCACCAGCGTAATGTCGATCGAGACACAGGCAAAGCCTTCGTGTTTAAGCTGCTGCATAACCCGGACTCGCAGACTCGATTTTCCCATTTGGCGGGCATTGAGCACATAGCAAAACTCTCCAGTTCTCAGCGCTTCATACAAGACTCGATCGGCTTGTCGAACCACATAGCTTGTCGCATCTGTGCGAAGGCTGCCGCCAACTTGGTAAGCCTTTTCGCTCATAGCAGTTCACTCAAGCGATCGCAGAAATATCGCTGATACAATGCACAGCGCGGAACTGCAAAATTTCCTTGAAGCTGAATGAGTCCTAAACTGTGCAGTTGATAGCTGAGATCGGTGGATAATCGCACAGGCTGAGATGCCTGCATTACTGTTCTCATGCCTTCGAGTAGTTCTGTCCGCTGATGCACCATCCGCCATAGATGGCGCAATTCGCCCCGATATAATCCCGATTCCAAGGCAGCCGTTTGTAATAGCTGCTCGAAAGGCATTTCTTTCGATTTCAGCGATCGTAGTGCTTTACTGATCCATTCTGGATGTCCACCGACAATTGCCATCAGCTGTTGAGTTTGCGATTCCGTCCACTCTAAGGTGTACTGTTGAGCTAGGCTCGTAATCTGCTCAGCCGTGAATTCATTGAGTTCGATCAGCTGACCGACATTAAACGGTGATTCATGAAGATTGAGCGGGATATAAACTTCAGTTGCATACACGATGATTAATCGCAGTTGTTGCCAGATTTTTAGGGTCTTTGTTTTTTCATACCAAGCCCGCAGCAAACTGAGAAAATCTGCCGCCAGTTCTGGATAAACAAATAAGCGATCGACTTCGTCTAAACTCAGGATTAAAGGCTGCGGATTGTTGGAGAGTAAGTATTTCTCAAAATATTCGGTGCAACTAATCTTATTCGTTGAAAATTCTTCATCCCAGTACTGTGCTAATCGATTTGGAAGTTGGAGTTGCTGTGTCACACTTGCACAGAACCATTGTAAAAACGCGCTTAAGCTCCGAAAATCCGCCTGATTTGCAAGATGAAAGTTTAAGTGGACTGTACGATATCCTTGATGTGCAGCTTGACGTAGAAGATGCGCCACGAGCGAAGTTTTCCCCATTAGTCGCGGTGCTTTAATCCGAAGTAGACAGCTTGGGTGCAAGAGTGCTTCATAGCAAATGCGGTCAATTGGAGGGCGTTCAATATAGATGAATGACTCGATCGAAACGTCTTGTTCGATCGGGAGTGATTCCGGCTCTGATGTAGTGGGTAAATCTGCGATCGCTTGCCAATCTAGTCCTAAACAATTGCTGATCTCAGTGAAATTCACATAATCGACCGGGCGACCATTGAGATAGTTACTGAGCGTTGACAGAGCGATTCCAAGTTCTTCAGCTAAATCTTTCTGCCGAGCATAGCCGTTACGTCGCAGTCCAGCCTTGACTTTACAAACTGCATCAGCGCGAACTTGCAGCGATCGACCCATTGCAACTTCCTCGAACTCTACCCGCATCATACTGGCATTCGGGTAGCCCGCTCAAGAAGTCAGGCATAAGTCAGTGCTCGTGCTCTTATGCCTCAAAATAACTCAGGTGTTCTCAGGTCTGATCTCAGTCACCCAACGGATTTGATGGATATATCAGTCAAGCAGACTGCATCTGAAGCCAGGAGAACAATTATGAGAGCCATTGTGATTGTATCGAGTCTGATTGTTTCTGCATTATCACTTGCTCCACTCTATGCCGCATCTTTGAGTTCTCCCTTATCTAATAAGGCGGGGCTTGAAGCTCCTCAAGACGGCAGCATCGTTATCAATTTCTCACGCGGATCAAAGCCACAACCATAACTCACTTTTTACCAAAACTGGAGCCATTCTCATGACCGTTGCAACCTCAATTACGATTGTTGATAGCTTACTCAAAGCGTTAGCCGATTCGCGTCAAACGATCGAGCAAATTAATGCCGCCTGTACAGCGAAAGGACTTCCGCCCGCGCTGAAAGACAGTGACACCTCAGCGATCGGAATAGTCGGTAATCCTGACTATCGATTTGAAGGCTTCGGAGTCATTGTTATCCGACCCTTTCCCCCTAAGTTTGCTCTTTCGTTCTGGGTTCATTACAAACCCGATAGCGCTCAGCATACCGAATTAGGACGCTTCACCGTACCGATTAGCATCTTGGATGTCGTGAAGTTCAAATCCTTATCTCAAGTCTAATCGCTCAATCCAAACCGAGTCGCGAACATTTGCCGCTCGTGACTCAAATTTACCTCCTTACTTTACTCTAAATAGGTCTTATCCCATGCGCCTTGAAAATTTTTATCAAGCTAGCCAGCAAGCGAAAGCACTTGGAAAAGCATTGAACTATGGAATAGAAGCTATTGCTGCTGACAAAGAACTCGCAACGCACATTCAGCAAGCTCTCGTCTGGCTCAAATTTCTTGATCCGCCTGTTGATGGTAAGTTCGGACCCATTTCGACGGATGCCCTAGTCGAATTTCAAGCAACGATGAGTACTGTTTACCCAGATCTTTTAGAAGAAAAGGGCTTTCTGGGGGCGAAGACGGCTCAAGTGCTAATCGAAACGAGCCCAGATGAGGTGCCAAGTCCTAAAATCGACTTTTCACGCGCTAACTTAGCATCTCGACTGATTCAATACATGGCGCGAATGAACTATCGGATTTCAGTCGGCGACAAAAGATATAACATCATCTATGTCGAAGGCATGAACGCAGATGGCAGCACAAACTCTGACGTGATAAATGAATTCAACGATCGACGAATGGTCATCGAAATTCCCAGCGCTGATCTTGTCCCTGTCATCCGAGGAAACTGGGAAGCCACAACAGAACCAGGGACTCACTACACGTTCAACCCGATGGGAAGAGGAATCGAATATGGAGCTGCTCGAATTGCGTTTGGTCAGTTCAAGGCTTGGAAAGTCGGAACACACTACGGCGGTGGAGCAGAACCGCATGAAGCGTTAGTGCAAGAAACCGCCATTTCGGTCTATCGAGACAAAGATAGAAACGGAATTAGAACCGGAGACTTTCTCGATACCGGAAATTTCGACATCAATCAACATTGGGGCTACGACTATCCTCACAATGATATTGGTATGGCAGGTGCAGGATGTTTGGTTGGACGCTCTAGAGCAGAACACAGAACATTCATGGCCTTGATCAAGCAGGACAACCGCTATCAGCGAAATCAGAACTATCTGTTTTACACGACGATTATTCCGGCGGATGACTTCATCGCCAAATTTCCGGGCTGAACGCGATCGAATTGCTCAACTCATAAAGAAGACGAAACCATGAGTGGAATCATTGAAGATAATCTCAACAGTGTCGGTTCTGTCGCAGCTTGGCAGAATATGCTAAACGGCTGCGGCTACATGCCCATCCTCAAGATTACTGGCAAGATGGATGAAGCGACGATCTCAACAACGAAACGATTTCAAACCGATCTCGGTCTTGCTCAAACCGGAACCGTGACCCTGGAGACTTGGAGAGCGGGCTTGAAACATTCTAAGCTACCGGGTTGGTCTAACATCACGCCGCCAATTCAACAGGTTGTCATCGTTTCTGTCGATCAAATTCTGGCACTTGCGCCTGGTGCTAAAAGTAGCTATCTCGAAGCCTTTAAGAATGGGCAAGCTGTGTTTGATCGCTATGACATCTCAACGTCATCGATCCGAGTGGCGCATTTTGTTGCGCAGATCATGCACGAATGCGGCGCATTGACGATTCAATTTGAGAATCTCAACTACAGTGCGTCACGATTACCAGAAGTCTGGCCCAGAGTCTTTCAACCGACAGGTCCGCTTGATCCCATTGAGTACGCTCGTAATCCTGAGAAGCTTGCGAATGAGGTCTATGGTAAGCGGATGGGAAATGACAATCCAGGAGATGGGTTCCGGTATCGAGGGCGAGGCTTGCTGCAATTGACCGGTAAAGAGAGCTATGCGGAGGCAACCCAAATCTTACGAAGAACGAATCCGCTTGCTCCAGATTTTGTCGCTCAACCTGATGAAGTGATTGATGCTGCTTGGTGTCTAGAGATTGCAGCAGCAGAGTGGGCATCCAAAGGCTGTAATGCTCTTGCTGACAAAGACGATATCAAAGCGATTACAAGGAGGATCAACGGGGGACAGATTGGAATTAGCGATCGCATTGAGTGGGTGAAGAAAACAAAATTAGTCTGGTCTTGATTGAATGAGTGCAATATGGCTACAGCCAAAGGCTGTAGCCATATGAATTAGGACATAAACTGAAAGGGTTTTGCTTCTCTCTCAACGTCCTTTCATCATCGGTTGTGTCACTAAAAGCCCAAGCAATCAAGGCAACGATGAGAGCAGGTAATCCAGGGTCGTGCTGATCTAAGGTTGAATCGTCGATTGATGGGTTTGAGAGTGTGAGTGCGATCGTGGTTAGCATAGTGCAGGAAAAATGACCATTTGGGTGAGAGCGGTGCGGCAAATTTAGCCAATTGGGTCAGGGTGGTGTGTCTGCTGGCTATTGTGGTCACGCGCTTCACACCGCTCCTTCTACTGCGAGGGTTCAGCTGTTTTAGTCTTCTCGCCACACTTGCGACACTCAAGGTCGCGCTGTCGTGTTTTGCCATCTTTCGATTTACGCGATCGCACAATTTTGTAATCATGCTCGCAGGCAACTTCCGGCTCACTTTGAGAAGCCGATGGTTGAGTCAACGGATTCGTGAATTGTCCAGGTGCGGGATTGTACAGAATAATCGGTTTTAATCCGCCCTTCGACGGCACAATTAAGGAGTAATAGCGTTCGGGACATTTTGCGATCGCAATGCGGGGATCTGCTCCATTTTTCTGTACCTCTGACTGGGCTTTTTCCACTGCTTTTCGAGAAGCCTCTTTGAACAGAGAAAGCTCTTTTTTCAACCGCTCCAAATCTTCTTTATCGAGTCCATGATTGTCTTCATCGGAATTGAGAAACAGCCGGATGTTTTTCTCGCCAACGATGATCAGACAACAATTTGCCAAATCGGGTCGAAATAGCCCTAATTGAGAGACGTAGGGATTCTGAGCGATGAAGGTGACTTGAATGCCTTTGCCGTTTTCGGAAGAAAGACCTGCCCCAACTTGCAGCGATGAAATCAGAACCATTTTGGTGACTTCTCTCATGCCCCCGATGCGGTAATGCTCACCGTATTCGTCCCATTGATGAATGGATCGCGGATAACGATGATTCGGGTTCACCGCCAAGATTTGCTTGCGCGATTCAATTTCTTCGAGGACGCTTGCCTGGGCTTCAAAATAGTCTTTGCTGGATGATTTGAACACGGGAGCTACAAATCGCTTCGCTTTCTCGGCATCGCGATTGCCATCAGTTTTGAGCGTGATGGCATGGAATTCTACCTCTCCTTGAAGTTGCTGATAGAGCAGGGCGTTGAGTTCATCAACCAGCGTTGTTTTGCCACTTTGAGTCGCGGCTGCAATAAACCAGTGATACTCGGCTGCCAAGTACAGATCCCAGTCGCTAATCGGTCGATCGAGAACGGCTTCTGGCTTTGTTTTTGCGATCGCTCGATTTGCGTACTGAACGGTTACCTTTACGACGCGCCCAGTCAGAGTCAAGCTGACCTGGCTCCACCCTTTTGCTGCCGCCATGCCTTTCTCGAACTCTTTGCCGTCTTTCGCCAGCATTCGTAAGCCTGCTTCGGTGCGGCAGTTGAGCGCGATCGTCAAATGGCTATCGGTGGGTGAAAAGTCGAGCGGCAGCGCATCGCAAGGAATGTTCTCTGACATCAGGTAATCGATCACTTGATTGCCGATGTCCGCTCCCCACCCCCAAGCACCCGGATCAAATTTCTTCAATGCCGATAGCGATGCGACTTGCTCTTTCAGTTGATGGTTATCATGTTCAAGTTTTGCCAGCTGATCGATATAGCCCCGGACGATGCGATCGTCTTCGAGCGTTTGGGCTTCGTAATCATTGGCGATCGCAACCACACTCTCTTGATGCTGGGCGGCATCGAGTTCATACTCTTGCAGTCGGAGTTTGAGGTTTTTCACGAGCTGTTCGAGCTGGGCTTTGGGAACGAGGTCTGCCGCTTGATAGGCTTGAATGGTTGTCTGTAGCTCTCGGATGGTCTTGGCTTTAAGCGCATTGATCACTTTGACCTTAATGCTCGTGTAATCATCCATCAGGTGATACAGAATCGAAAGGGCTTCATCGCTGCAATCGAGAATGTTTTCAGCATCCAAGAAGTGAGAGAGATTGAGGATTTGCGCCACGTAGGTTTGGTGCAGGTCGGTCACTTCTTCAGACAGCTGCTGTACTCGCTCAGCAAAGGTCGCATCACGGGTTTCAGGCTCGAGATGGCTGAGTTTACGGAGATTGTCCATGACCAGATCAGAGATGCGATCGTGAAAGCTGGTTAATGCTTCAGACAGCGTTTCCTGAGCACGATCGAGAAATCGCTGCTCGAACTCGTGAATTCGAGTATCGGCACTTACCATTTCAGACTGTAGACGATCGAGTTCGGTTTGATGGTGCGATCGCGCTTCTGTTTTGACGCGCTCAACTTCTGCTCGATATCGCGCTTGCAAGGTGTTGAGCTTCTCTTGGTACTGCGCCACGATGTGTGAAGTTCGGTCAACCGAAATCGGTGCGCTTTTCAGGTGATCAACGAATGCCATCACCCGATTCAGTTCAGCCGTTAGATTGACGATGCGATCGTCTTTTGCAGCTAATGTGAAATCGCGATCGCTCAACCGTTGCGTGAGAGCTTCAACCTCCTCACGGGTTTGATTGGTGCGATCCGATAAAGCACAGGCTACAATTCCACCTGTGCTCGTAGCAAGTCCAAGCAGACTCAATGATTGAGCGATGCGCGATTGCTCAGCAATCGCGGCGAGAAAGAGGATGAAGCTGACGATTCCACCCAGAAAGGACATCAGCTCGATCCAGTCGTTCGACTTGGTGTTGGGCATCGGGAACACCCTGAGAAACAATAGAGAAAGCCTGTCTGAATCAAGGCAGGCTTGGAACGTTCTAGATGGTCTGGAACTCGACATTGAACATTGCCTCTAATTCTTGCCGCTTAGAGGCTAAACGAGCATTAGCGTTGAGCGTTTGTTCACGCAGCCCGTTGATTTTCGCCCGACGCAGATCGAGACGTTCGTTCCACTCTTCTTGGATTAGGGGAGTCATTTGGCGCATTCCATCCAGCGCGATCGTCTCTTGTGCGAATTGCTCTTGAGATTGAGCGAGTTTCACTGCTGCGATTTGTTGCTTCACCCCTGCATCGGTGTACTTCACGAATTTGGTCTGATTGTTCACGAGTTCCGTGCTGTACTGAATGACATCGCCTAGCAGTTGTTGATGCTCGGTTGCAGCTCCAACAATGTCACGGTTTAAGCCGATGTTCTCGCGCACAATTCTGAGGGTTTGCCGCTTTCGGGCAATCGATAAAACGGCTTGATCCGCATCAGCTTGCGAGATTTCGGGCAGTGGCGAGGAATTGGTGAATAAATCCTTTGCCATCCATTGATTGGGTTGAAATTCAGGAATGTCTAAACCGTGGTTGACCTGAGTCAGATCTTTGCGGTGAATCGCAGTCGAGCTTCCGCCCGATGGAGTCATAGGGGAAGTTGTTGTTCTAAAGGGAATGTTTGGAAGCGGCAGCGCGATCGTCGGCAGAATTCCTGTTGGAGCCGTAGCGGGTTTTGGAGTCTTCGTTGGCTCAGTCGCTGAAGGCGTTTCAGCTTTAGCTTTTTTAGATTTGGATTTGAGGGCGCTATTCGGGTCTTGAGCCGTTTTTGATTTTCCACGAATGGGCATGGACTTTACCTCGTGTGAGTAGAACAGATGATTTTGCTGCAATGCTTGATTGCGGTTCAGCATTGCGTTGAGCAACGATCTAGCGTGGCGGTTTTGGACCGAACCGACAGGCAATAGAAACGGAATGTGGAGGACAGGCTTGATCAATGAATCGGTTATGCAGCAACACAAGCAGGACTGCTGTGATGAATAGCAATAGGATTAGGGCTGCACCTCGGTAGATGCGGTTGCCTCGGTGCGACGTGCGAAAAAATCCCGCATTTGAACGACTTGCGTTTGTGCTTCAGAACGACGCTGATCCCGATACCCCTGCTCGATTGAAGTCCGCCGATCCTCGCGCCTGAGACAATCTGCATGAACCTGTAGTTCAAAAGCGGCATCTTCAAGTTGCGTCACTTGTTGTGTGTCTACTGTGGTCTGCGATCGCTGAACGGAGAGAACATAGCCGACCAACTGGCGGGTCTGCTGAACGACCTCTAATGCCATTGCCACTTCAGATTGCCCTTGCATGAGTCGGTCACGCTGCTCATGTAGGTCTGAGATCGTGCTGACTTTGCTGGTAGGGATCACCTCAACAGTCTGGGAGTGAGAAGGCACAAGTGAATGCAGAGGAACCAGATTGAGCGGTTGAAGAAGATGAGATGCGCTCTTGTTCGCAGGCACGGTTGAGTCTGTAAATTCAGGCGCTGCAACGGTTGTAGAAATTAGAGATTCCAGAATGGCGGGATGTAAGACCTCCCATTGAGTCGAGTTGATACGACGGGTAAATTCGCCACCAGGATATTGACGTTTGGCTTTTCTCACTAAGCGTTTGAAGGCGGAATCGGAGAGATCGTGCTGTTCCTTAAATGCTTTGGTCGTGATCATGGCAATGTCACCTACCGAGTTGAATAAAGGGTCGTTCATGTGAACGGACAGAGTGTAATTAGGGGTCGGTCTCTGTCCGTTCACATTTCGCTGTGAGAGATGTTAGCATATTTTTTATAAATTATTAGCTACTAATCAGTAGCTAGCTGAGAGAAATTAAAGATCTCTACATTTGGGCGTAGCACCCTCCACTAGAATGAGGCGTGGAGCTACGTCCTAAAATGCGGTGAGTAAACGAGTCTTTCTAACGCTTCCAGATGGAATTGCTGATGACCTTGAACGGTGGGCGGCAAGTGAGAAAAATAAAGCTGCCACCCTCGCAGGATTTCTTGTTGAGGAAGCGGTTCGGCGCGCCAAGGAACAGGGGAAAATTCCTCCTGATGACGGCTCGTTCCCGCATTACGACACACTTGCAGAATTAGTGAGGCATAATCGCAATAAACTTGCTGAATCAGAAAAGTTTTCCTCTGCTCGACTGAAGGCTTTGTCTAGTGGGGATAAGCCAACGGAAGTCGAAATTCTGCGTCTTGCACTCATCCTTGGCAGGACAGAAGAATATGTTCTCAGTCTTAAAACGAATACTGACGTTAGTGAAGGCAGTGCGAATTGAACAATCTTTGATTGTAATGTTCAACCACCTTGTGTAATAAACGGATGATTTGTCCCCTATTACACAAGACAAACTCATGCATCAAGCTACGCCGCTGATGCACGATCGCTCATGGTGTTGGAACAGCATTACTCCTGATCGCTCGACAGCGTAGTGTCGCTCTAGGATACAAAGGGCGCGTCGGACTTTATGCTTTACCATCATCAGTATGATTGATTGCGGACCAGACTCAGACAGAGAAGATCTGAGATACTTTGAGTATGGGGAATTACTACGATCGTTAAATGATTGAGGGTCGGATCATGGATGAAGAGATGCTGCGGCAACAATATGAGCAAACGCTGTCATGCGGATAGATATATTGAAGAATCCCGCAGTGATGGAAGAAATAATTCGCCTCGAATCCGAATATGGTGAGATCGGAGCGGGGTTTCCGGCTTACTCCAAGAATCCGCAGCCTGTTACACCGAATCAGGCAAACGCTGTCATGCGGAAAGTGCGATTGCAGTCGATGGTATTAACCGACTTGGCAGAACTCATCCAATCTGTAAATTTGGGGGCAGGAACTGAAGCAGCGATTACGGAAGGGAGACGGCGTATTCGTGAGCATCTCGTTCATCTTACGGATGAACAGCAGGCTTACTTCGACGCTTTAGTTGATGAAGATCAGCTTCAATTGTCAGACAAACCTCTTCGCGCACGACTGAAATCGGTTGTCCACTTACTACTATCAGATTCAGATTGGAATGCGATCGGGCAGGCAGCAACTAATGCACTTCAAAATCAATGGAACGAGTTTATTAGAAACTCTAAAACTGCTTAGATCTGCTCTTTGCCGAATGATGATCAGTCTCGGCAAAAGAAGCTGAGATTGTGTCATTTGTCGCTGCTATCTACATCCTTCCAGCGTTATGAGCACGAATCCACGATCGCATTATTCAAACTGTGCAAAGCTATCAATCAAGAATTAACGATCGCGGAGGATCGCAATGAGTTCTGATTCAGGTTCGATCGAGGGAAACAAAACGTCACGAATTGACGATTTTGGAGTCACCGTAGAAGAATATTTAGAGGGATTGGCGAAAGGCATTGATATTTTAGAAGTGAGAAGTCTGGAGCGATGGGGAATTCCAAGCGAATTAGTGATGGAATTGATTGAAATCAACAAGCGAGTTAGCAATGGGACGGCTAAGCCTGAAGAAGTCGTTCGAGGGTTACAAATCATGTCCCCACCGATTCGGCGACAACGAATTGATGAACAAGATGCTGAGTTAATTGAGAGCGATAGCCCTTAGCGTAGGCTTTCCTCTGAACGTTAAGAGTTCAGGCAACATCTTCGGATTAAGACGATCGCAATCTTTGGATTAAAAAACAGAGTATTGCTGGACGGGATCAATTGCTGCGGGATGTTAGCATAAAGCACAGCCATCATAGTCAGATACCCCAATGGCCACTCTCGGTATAACTAAAGCGATTACTAACCTTAGTGAAGCTCATTCAAGACTGGGCGTTTCGCCAAGCTTGGACGTGCTAACTTTCTTCACGGAGTGGAAAGGGACACTACCTGCTTTGACTGATACCGAACGGGCAAGGCTTGATCATCTCAAGCAGCGTTATCTTTACTATGCTGACAGCGGAGCAATTACAGAAGGCACAGTGAACCTTATCCTGCTGTCTCCCTTACTGGAGACCCTCAACTTTATCGATCCGCCTTACCAAGTTCGCAGCGAAAAATATGTTCGATTTGAGATTGAGGATGGAGACACCCAACTGGATGGATTGATCGATGCCTTAATTCTTCAGGATCGTCTCTGGCTCATTCTCATCGAGAGTAAGCGGTACGGGTTTAGTGTCAGGCAAGCACTCCCACAAACGCTTGCCTATATGGTAAGTGCACCAACTTCTCCGGTGTTCGCGCTTATCACGACTGGAGAAGACTATTTATTCGTGAAGTTCGATCGTGACTCTTCCCGCTACGCTCTATCAGATAAACTCACTCTGAGTACCGTCGAAGGCAATGAGCTGCATGTTGTTGCACAGATCTTAAAGCGATTGATCAACTCATGACTCAAGTGCGATCGAGCTTTTGAGGAAAAAGTGCCAAGGTCTAAGGCAGACTGTACTGCCTCAGCTGGTTCTGGGAAATATTCGGAAGTTAAATAACTAGAGCGATCGCTGAATTCCCAGAGCGGGTTGAACCTGCGATCGCTTATTTAAAAGATTAGCAAAAGCCGCGCACGATTCAGAATCTAGTTGGCTACCTTTATCGAGCAATCGTAGAGGGTTGGAATTTATCAGTTGCGCCACGGTCGTCTTCTGTGATCCCTGATGGCTTCAGCCGTCGGTTTGATTGGGCAAAAGCAAGCGGTTTGGTTGTTGCTGTAACAGTGATCGAAGGGGTGCATCAAACATTGCAGGTTGAGAGAGGTTGGCTCCTAGCTGACTTGATGATGCAACAGTATCCAGGAATGAGATCGAACTAATCTGTCCGGTTTTTTCCATTCAATTGTGGTTCCCAACGAGTGAGAACTCTTGCAACAAGTTTTGCTCGAGGAACAGGGTTCCTAAGTTTCCATTCAATTGTGGTTCCCAACGAGTGAGAACTGGATATTAGGAGGTATTTTTATGGCACAGCAAAAGTTTCCATTCAATTGTGGTTCCCAACGAGTGAGAACGGTCGGAGTCTAAAACGCTGCATGTGAAAGCATCTCAGACCTATATTTTCGCAGGGGTCTGATTCATCTGTCAATTGCTGACATTGAATGTCAATAACTCCTAACAAAAAATGGCTGAAACTTCCTTATGGCAAGCTATTTGGGAGGGTCAACGAAAGAATCAGGCTTTCAGCGATTGTCTGACCCTCCCAACTTTTGAAATAATCTATGGTCTTATGCTCGAGAGCATTTTTACTAAGCGATCGTTAGGATACATAGTTAAGACACTTACTTAGAAAAGGCGCTAGAACACAATACAGCTTCAAACATTACATGATAAAAGTGCCTGTTAGCTGCCAGTAAGTTACTCCTAATCAAAACGGTTCATAGAATTTATAGCGCGACATCAATGTTGATATTAGGCAGAGCTTTCATTCAGTTGTTTGCTCCCATCAATGGAGACTTGGGAGAAGAAATTGATATCGTGGATGCCTCCACGTTGTTTCCATTCAATTGTTTGCCCCCATCAATGGAGACCTTTTGAGTATGTGTGTGGATAGAGCGGCGTTTATTATTGTTTCCATTCAATTGTTTGCCCCCATCAATGGAGACATTGTACTCTCTGGTTTACTGATCACCTGGTTAGTAGGTTTCCATTCAATTGTTTGCCCCCATCAATGGAGACGTTCGTCGTTGGAACTACAATGTCAAGACTTACGAGATGTTGAAGTTTCCATTCAATTGTTTGCCCCCATCAATGGAGACGCAAGCGCTTTCTTCTGGAGTGTAGGATGTTTGTAGTTTGTTTCCATTCAATTGTTTGCCCCCATCAATGGAGACCCGCACCAGATTCGTACAACGATTCAGCGATCGTGATATTCCCCGGCGGGTTTCCATTCAATTGTTTGCCCCCATCAATGGAGACATTCTCGCAGCTTAACGATCGTGACTTCAGCGATCGCGGGTTTCCATTCAATTGTTTGCCCCCATCAATGGAGACCTGGTAAGTCGTCTAAAGCAAAGAAGTCATGGGCGTTTCCATTCAATTGTTTGCCCCCATCAATGGAGACAAGGTAAACAACAGCGGTTCACCGAACAATCTATTTCAGTTTCCATTCAATTGTTTGCCCCCATCAATGGAGACATGTTGCAGCCTACTTGACAGAACTTCTAACAAAGATGGTTCAGGTTTCCATTCAATTGTTTGCCCCCATCAATGGAGACAAAGGCAACAGATGATACCGCTGGACTCGTTCTAGTAACGTTTCCATTCAATTGTTTGCCCCCATCAATGGAGACAAGTCTCTTCAAACCTCTTCAAATAACCATAGGGTACCTCGAAAAATCCATGTTCCAAGTACAAGTGTTTTATCAAAAGCGACTCGCCGAGGGCATCTATTGCTAGATGAACTGCCAGAGTTTTATCCTTGTCCGAATTAGGCTGTAATTTGGGCTTGATGACACACCAATCGCTTGAAATTGTAGGTCAGATGCTTCAATCCCAACTGAGCGCTGACCGCATCGAGTCCAATCGAGCGCACGAGTTTACCGCCCATCGTCATGATCCAATTGCCAAACACGTGTTCGACTTTAGCGCGGATGCTGGAACGGGTTCGATTGTCGGCTTGCTGCTGTTCGCTCAGGGGACGATTTCGGTAAGCTCGCTCATGAATGTGACTTTCGAACTGCAACATCTCTAGTACCGCTTCAATCGTTTCAGAGCGATAAGCACTATCCGCCCATAAGTCGTCGGCTTCATTGTCATCATCGAGTACTTGCCCTAGCATCTGTGAATCATGCACAGATGCGTCCGTAACGGCATAGCGCCGAATAAAGCCGTACTCGACATCAATGCTGATGTGGCTCTTGTATCCGAAATAGTTCTTGCCATGTTTCTTTGTCCATCGCGCTTCCAAATCCCGCTGCTCAAACCGCTTCGGATGCTCTGTCCATTCGGTTGGAATCTCTCCCTGTTCTAATTGCTCAGTCTCTTCTTTGCGCTGGTGTTGCTTCGGAACCGGAATCAAGGTCGCATCGACGATTTGCCCGCCCTTGGCTTGATATCCATAAACTCTCAGATAGCTATCAAACTGCTCAAACAACGATTCAATCAACCCTAACTCCCGCAACTGTTTGCGAAACAACCACACGCTCGTGGCATCAGGAACCGTATCCCCGATGTCCAATCCCAAGAAACGCATGAATGAGAGGCGGTCATTCACTTGGTATTCCAGTTCATCGTCGCTGATATTGTATAACTGCTGCAAAATCAGCATCTTAAACATCAAAATCACATCGTGCGCTTTGCGCCCCGCTTTGCTCTTACGTGGCTTCTCATGCACCGTTGCTAGACTCGCTCGAAATGCTTCCCACTCAATCACTTCGCCAAGGCGCAACAGCAAATCTTTCTTCTGTTCCAGTTTGGCGTGTCGCTGTTCGATCTTATCTTTGCCGAATCCTTGTCCCATCGCGGCCACTCTCCCAGTCTTGCTGCTTCTAGCCTGACATTCTTTATCGCGCTCTCCCTGGCTCTTAATCTAATTTTTCGAGGTGCCCCATAGATAGTTTCCATTCAATTGTTTGCCCCCATCAATGGAGACTTAAACGTTTCCCAGCATCCGATTCATCCGTATAAAGTGATGTTTCCATTCAATTGTTTGCCCCCATCAATGGAGACACATTACGACATCTGCGGCACTCGCGATCGCGGTTGTTTCCATTCAATTGTTTGCCCCCATCAATGGAGACATTCGCACGTCATTGATTACTCAGGACGGTCAAGCAAAATACAGTTTCCATTCAATTGTTTGCCCCCATCAATGGAGACTTTCGATCGTGAATGAAGATCCAAGCGAAGATCTTGTCAGTTTCCATTCAATTGTTTGCCCCCATCAATGGAGACTGAAATCGCGCAGGACTGTATGCGGTTGATTACTTGGCGTTTCCATTCAATTGTTTGCCCCCATCAATGGAGACTCCACAAAAGAAGTTCTCTGGATGTACCCATGTAGGTATCAGTTTCCATTCAATTGTTTGCCCCCATCAATGGAGACTTTAATGCTGGATCTGCTTTAGCAAAAGGAAATGCCACGTTTCCATTCAATTGTTTGCCCCCATCAATGGAGACCACCAACTTCCTTATCAGTCTCAGGAGTAACAACTAGTTTCCATTCAATTGTTTGCCCCCATCAATGGAGACTTGGGATGCTTGGTGTTGTGAGTTAGTTTTCTTTGCGGTTTCCATTCAATTGTTTGCCCCCATCAATGGAGACAAGAATACGAATTAAACCGAGGCATGAATGCAGGTGAAGTTTCCATTCAATTGTTTGCCCCCATCAATGGAGACAAAAACTCGTGTGATGAGACTTGCTGATGTGACGGGAGATCGAGTTTCCATTCAATTGTTTGCCCCCATCAATGGAGACTCAGTTCAAACCGGATCAGTTTGGGCAAAGGTTGTAACAAGTTTCCATTCAATTGTTTGCCCCCATCAATGGAGACAGAGCTTGCTGATAGATCGAAAGACCAAAAGGCGAAGTTTCCATTCAATTGTTTGCCCCCATCAATGGAGACGAACGGGGGCTTTTACCGATGGCATACGGATAACGGTTTCCATTCAATTGTTTGCCCCCATCAATGGAGACAATAAAGAAACGATCGTCGTTCGCCCCACTGCTGTACCCGAGTTTCCATTCAATTGTTTGCCCCCATCAATGGAGACATTTAATCATTTACATTGATTTGATCTATACGTCACAAGCCGTGTTTCCATTCAATTGTTTGCCCCCATCAATGGAGACCTTGGAATTGCAATGGATCGGTTGCCCTGGCTCTGAGAAATGTTTCCATTCAATTGTTTGCCCCCATCAATGGAGACAATACAGTAAGAACCGCAGTTCGTTGCCAAACGTGCGATCGTTTCCATTCAATTGTTTGCCCCCATCAATGGAGACCACTGGAATCTCTTTAAGATTGGTTCAATTGATTATTGCTAGTCAGCAAGTTTCCATTCAATTGTTTGCCCCCATCAATGGAGACCCCTCCTATTGAAACCTATACCCTGCTTGATGTCTAGGCTCGGTTTGCGAGGGTCAAGCAAAAAACAAAAAAATTGCGCTCTCTGACTTCCTAGAAAAACGCTGAAACTCTTATTAAACAAGGCTGCGAGGCTCCCAACGAAATAATGAATCTTCCAAGCAAATCTCATGAGCCTCGCAGCAAATACGACACTAGACGATCGTTGATCCCGGCGGTTCCACGATTTCCACTCCACCCCAAACTTCAACCTGCTGCAACATTTGCTGCGAAATCGGATACATCCGCACACTATCCTCCTCTACCTTAATGCGCTGCTGCAATCGCTTCCGAAGCTCTTTGAACTTCACAGCCGAAAGTGCACATTCAAACACACTATATTGCACCCGCTGCCCATATCCTTCCAACAAATCCGCTATCTTCTTCCGCCGCTTATCACACGGAATATCATAGGTCACTACATAAATTAGCATCTATCCCGCTTCCACTTCACCGAATCAGATAAGGCGAATACAAACAACTCGGATCATACACAAACTGCTTATAAGCCCTCACCTGCTGCGATAGTAAATTCCAACGCGGCTGCTCCTCGACAGACTCTTCCATCCGTTGCACAAAAGCCTGTAAAAACTTCCGCCGCCCCGATTGATTCAAATAGCATCCGCCGTCATGGTACTCAAAATCATCATCTGTACTTACCAGCCCACGATTCACCAAATACAGCACTAGCGAATCCACGATCGACGATCGAAATTCCTCAATCAAATCTGATGCGAGTGCTGCATGACGATCATGCCCCTGATGTAAACAGCCCCAGTAGGGATCTAATCCCTGAAGCTCAATCAACGTCAGCAAATGATTCCATAACACCTGATATCCAAAACTCAGCATCGCATTGACCGGATTGCCTGGTGGACGACGCGATCGCGCTAAAAATACAAATCCCGCTCCACTCAAACACTCCCCAAATGCAGAAAAATAGCTTGCTGCTCCTGCTCCCTCTAATCCCATCAATCGCGAGATCGATACCGCTTCCCCTGCTTGCTGTACTAAATATGCCAAGCTTTCGATCGCCAAGGCTGTTTGTTCAGAAGCTCGTCGCCGTTGCTGCCGCATCAAAATTACTCGGCTATTTTTCAACTTTGCTTGCACAATAATTCGGGCTGTTTGCAACTGAATCTCTGGTGATAGTAATTGCTGATATCGTGCTAATTGCCGATAGCCTTGAGTAATTGAGAGGACTCGTCCATAGCACTTTCCCATGCGAGACAGATATGCGATCGCAATGTTTCGCTGCAAGCAAGCACGAATAACCTGAGTTGTGACTTGGGATTGACCAAAAATTAGAATCTGCTCTAGCAGTGGCAACTGAACTTGATCCAGAATCGTTTCACCTCGTTTGATCAAGACTGATTCTTGTCGCAGGGATAGATAGCAACCCTGCTGAGAAACATAGAGCGTTTTCACGACTGCGTCCTACTACCGATATCGATCCACATTGCTGCTTTCTCGTCTGCGAAGGTCAGCCGTTGGAGGTAAATTACGATCGCGCTGCATTGAAATGACAACACGATCGACGACAGTTCCGGTGGCAAAAGTTGCGATCGTGACAAGCAGGGTGTTGATGATGACTGCTGCTAATCCTAATGGAGCAATCAGCAGAATAACTAAGGTTAAGGCTCCGCTGATTCCGGCAATCGAGGCATTGCGAACTTGTAGGGCGCGATTTGAAAGATACATGAGTGTTTTCCGTAGATGATCATTGTCTGTGCCCCCTGATCAAATTGCGAAAGATAGAGTGATGCGATCTCGGGTGAGAAAAATTGTTGTACAGCGATCGAACTAACTGGCGCAGGTTCTATTCAATGAGGTGTTTGTATTGAGAGAGACCCTGATCGTTCTAACTGCGCTTTCGCCAAAGGTATTGTAGTGGCAATGCGGGAAGCTGGATAAATTTGTTACATCAATGTTACTTAGATCTGGTTTGGCTGATTGTGACTGAAGGGAAGCCTTATAATGGCTTGATTAGAAAATGGGCTGGTAGATGAAAATGCTGGCTCAGACGTTTTTGAGAATCAGTATTGTCACCATTCATTTGATCTATAGAGTAATTCTCAGTACTCCGTTTCCATTCAATTAATTGCCTCTATTAAAAGAGACACGGGAGAGCGATCGCGATCGAAGTTACCCAGTTTTTGTTTCCATTCAATTAATTGCCTCTATTAAAAGAGACCAGGGAGTTTGGATTAACAAAAGAAGAGGCGATCGGTTTCCATTCAATTAATTGCCTCTATTGAAAGAGACCTTCCGAGATGAGATGGTTAAAGGGGGCTTAACATTTCATAAGGTTTCCATTCAATTAATTGCCTCTATTAAAAGAGACTTTGCAAACAATTCTGACGTGAGCAGTCAGCTCTCTCATGCCGTTTCCATTCAATTAATTGCCTCTATTAAAAGAGACATATGACTACGGACAGACGAGTAAGGAAAATCAGACTCATCAACAGTTTCCATTCAATTAATTGCCTCTATTAAAAGAGACCTATACGACGGATGCCGGCAATACTGCGGTAAAGCTCGAAGGTTCAGACGTTTCCATTCAATTAATTGCCTCTATTAAAAGAGACCAACGCGGATGAGTTGAGAGAGCAGGTAACTGCCGGAAAACTGTTTCCATTCAATTAATTGCCTCTATTAAAAGAGACATTGAAACAGTATTCATTGCCGTCAAACTTCTATCATGTTTCCATTCAATTAATTGCCTCTATTAAAAGAGACTCTCCATCGTTGCATCATGAGTCTGGTGATTTACCTAAAGTCATCAGTTTCCATTCAATTAATTGCCTCTATTAAAAGAGACGACCTTCATAGATTACCTCAAGTGTGTAAATTAAGGGCGAGTTTCCATTCAATTAATTGCCTCTATTAAAAGAGACGAAATCACCAACCAAGTTGCAGAGTTGCAAGCCATCAGCAGTTTCCATTCAATTAATTGCCTCTATTAAAAGAGACGGCAATAAGTCTGCTGGGTAGAAGGTGACTTCTATATCGAGTTTCCATTCAATTAATTGCCTCTATTAAAAGAGACAGTGGATACGGGCGATCGTTCAGCAATGCAAAGCGGCTAATATTCGTTTCCATTCAATTAATTGCCTCTATTAAAAGAGACGTTTTTGAAATGTTTTGTGATATAGAAACCAATTTGTAGTTTCCATTCAATTAATTGCCTCTATTAAAAGAGACCTGGGATTTGAAGTTCCAGTAAATAGAATCCAGTACAGTTTCCATTCAATTAATTGCCTCTATTAAAAGAGACTCCCGCCTAATGTCCAGCAGTGGTTTGCGAGGCTCAGTCCAAAAACAAATAATTTCATCAACTTTAAACCCAAACAATGCGGGAAAACCCCTATTCCACAAGGCATCGAGGCTCCCAACGAAACAATCACCCTTTCAGCCAAATTGCCCCAGCCTCGCAACCCCTCCACCTCAAAACTCATTCCCATTACACTAAACGATCGAGCAGTTGAAAAATCTGTTGATTTAAGCGATCGAACTCATCAGAACGGAACAACATTATAGTTGCGCGATCGCTTTTTCCAGCTTTTGATGCACTATTATCATCAGACTGGTGACTTTACCATCTGAATCTGCTTTATCTAGAAATTCAAAAGTTTCACCACTTACAAAATTGAGACAGCCTAAAACCTTGTCTTGCCAACCTCCTTCATCAGCATCCCAAGCCTTAAACAAATCCTCATTTTGAAATCCCTGTAACTGATGAAACAGCTTATTTCGTTTATCTAAAAGATCATCTCGATATTCTTCGCTTGCATCTAAGTCAATTAGTATTTTGAGATAGGGGTGACGATTCCACGCAGACTGTCTTCGGTGTTTGAGAGACTTAAAAGCTCTCCGCCCAAATTTTCCGCTACTACCATGCTGATTGGCATCTTTTATCGCGAGTCCCTCAAATGCGCGAAAACTATGAAACATCGCTTCAACCGTATTACCCTGCCTGAGCCTAATCACTCCTAAATAAGCTGATTCATAAGCTGCCCACCACCAATTTGCTAAAGCTGTGCGCGCTTCCGCAAGTTCAGCAAGCTCTACATCTGTTGCTTGTTTAAGATGTTCAGCAAACTTACTAAACTCCGCATAATTCCATTGAATTGCAGCATTCAACAAGTGTTTCAAGGTTTGTGCATCATCATCCTGTAAATAAGGCTCTAGTAATACTTCTATACCCAAATAATCATAGCGATCGAGCAAAGTCTTTGCTTCTCGCTTATGCATCTCCTTCAGATATCTAGAGCTATCTAAAACTCTAGTCAGCGTCGCATCACGCTCACTGCTCACTAAAAACTTAACCTGTCGTCCAAATTGAGACAAACTAGTAAACTGTACAGCGGACGATATTGCTGGAGTTGCTGCTTGATGGCTCACATAGATCGTTGTATCTTTTGGAAATTCAAGCTCAGGAGATGAAAACTCCATCTGTACAAGCTTAAGAACGCAATCCCAATCATCCAGCCCTTCAGTAGAAGAAGTTGGCTTTAAGACCAGAGGTTGAATAGTTAAATTGGGAGAACTAGCCTTCAGTGCTGCGGTTAGATACTTTTCCAAGATTGGGTGCAATGCACAAGTATCTTGCCAATATGGGTGTTGCTGAGAACTTCGTTCTGCTCGACTGAATACAGATTGATCGCTCAAAACCAGAAGAATCTTCTCGATCGAGTCATTCTTGATCTGACTCATGAAATTATCAATCAGCGGAAAAGCCAGATCGCCAAAATGTTGCTCTGCTTGAGCGTGACTATAAACAACCCCCATCACTCTCGCAGGAACTTGAAATCGCCCCTCGTTGCCATCGACTGGATGAAAACCGCGATCGTCGCATTGACTTCGAGCAGATCTAGATAGCGATGTCCAGTTCGTCTTCGTCTTCAGTTGCACATCACTACTTCCGATCGTCAGAATCCAGATGCTCATTCTTTCTTACCTCTCCAAACGGAACGAAACCCACTACTGTGACGCTTGAGAGAATTCAAAAAATCTTCTGTTGGCTTGGACTGATCAGGAAAAATCGTCAACAACTCAACAAATTCCCCTTCAACCGGATACATCCGATGCCAAGTCCGCCCAATTTTCCCCATTTTGCCAGCCAATTCAGACCCCTTCAATTGCCTATTGTGAAACCACTCCACCGCTTCGCTTTGTCCATCTTGTGCAATCCGCCCCCAAACCTGAACGTTGTTTGGATGCCACGCCTCACGCCACCCTTGAGCATATCCAACTTGATATTGACCCATCTCTGACTGAATCCAAGCGATCGCTTGCTCCCGAATGTCTTCTATAAAGCGAGTAATGCCGCTTAAATCAGAATTGGGGTAAACCAGAAAATTTTGAGATGCAGCCGTTAACTCCCAATGACAACCAATCATCGGCTTGTCGTTGTTGCTAAAGTACTTTGAGTAAAACTGTCGATGATCAACTCGCCGCCAAGACTTACCAAACCCTCCAAATAGAACAGAAAACTTGATCAAACTGACTAAGAAAGCTTCTAGCTCAGGTTTCACCTTTCCAATACGAATTAAGTCGAGTCTGCCATTACTCAACTTGTAGACTGGCATCTTTACCGAAACTTGTTTACCACTCTTGTTAATCTGGCGGTAAACGTGATGTCCTGAGCCGATTTCTCCTTCAATACGGAAGTCAATGCCAACACATCCAACAACTGCTTTACCACGTTCACCTTTCTCTGGAATTCCTCCCCAAATCTTCTGCGTCAACAACTTTGCTGTGCCCTCATCCACTAGCCCACCAAGAATGCGAAGAGTATGTCCTCTCAGAGCCGCTTTGAACATATTGGGACGAAACTCAGGAGTTTTATGTCTATCCTCACTGCTAGCTTTGAGTAATAGCTGCGAAGAGATTCCTTGCCCGTTTAGATGAACAGACATCAACACACGATCTCGGATAGATTGGACTTCTTCTACATAGCCATAACCAGCGCTCGTCCGTGAACCAATGCCATATCCCAGTGCCTTCTCCCAAATTTCTTTGATTTCAACCCACTCTGCTGAATCTCGCGGGATTTCAGGACAAGAAATCCCAAACCTGAATCTTGGTTGATAGAGAGAAATTTGCACATTGGCATTTTCGCCCTTTGGTTTCGTACTTCTCATCACTTGATAAGGCTGCTGTGCATGAGCAATATCAACTAATCGGTTGATCTGCGCCCAACTCATATCGATCGGGTAGCCCCCATGAAAGCGTAAGATACCTGGTTCCATCCGCTTGTTACCGGATGCATCAACGACTTCACCACCACAATACCGTTGGCGTTTTTCTGCTGGACAAGCATTCCGAAATGCCCCTTTCATGCTAGATCCTGGAAAAAAAGGAACGCCTTTCGAGCCAATCACAGGACGAATCAAATCTTCATCTTGTCCCCCGTTAGTCACCATACGCCAGCGAATTGTATATATCCAGGGGGCTACCTGATTTCCAAACTGCGGTAATTTTACGACTGCCTGGATGGGCTTCCTTTTCCAAATCGGAATGCTCTCATCGACTCGTTCTGGCTGGGGTGGACAGCCCTCTAACCATTCCTCGACCCATTGTTCATATTTTGGGCGATCGCTATTCTCACGATCGCCCACATATTGAATATTTCCCCTCTCCTGAATTTGCGCCTGAAACATCAGGGGAATACGATCAGCATCAGAAGATATGTTTAGCAAACTAGGCTGAGATGTTTTCGCCGCAGCGATTGGTTGAGATGAGGAATCGGATGCTTTCTTCTGAGGTCTCAGTTTAGGCTTTTCTGGCATTGTTACTTACTCCGATTGCGTGTGATTAAGCTTTCTTATATCGCTGTGTCCACCAAATCATGCAGTCACACAGTTGAGCCAGCACAGCGAGTGCGACTTTGCGATCGTCCCGCTTTTCTTTAGAATCTAGCCACAACTCGGTGATTTGCTGACCCGGCTCAGAGTGGTTAGGAATTTCGATCCCTGCCCTAGCCATAACCTCAACAAATCTAATCCAAGTTGCTTCCCAGTATTTTGCTTCCTCACCACTTAAGCGAAGCTTTTCACCCCAGAATCGCTCCAGTCCATAAGCAACCGTCGTTCGCATCTTGTAAACCTGACCAAACACATCCTTGTCTTTCTGCGCGAAGACGAGATCGTGCGCGACTTGATCTAAGTTGTATGGTTCCCATGCCATGATTTACAGCTCCTTCAATGTAAGTTCGCAATGTCCAAAGCCAATAGACTCCAATCCACCCAGATAGATGTCCACCTTGCTTTTGGGAAGATTCCAAAACTGACCTCTCTCATCTGCTCGATGCGCGATCGGAAAAACCAAGATGGTTTCTTCTGGGAGTGCTTCAACCCCAAAGAAGTTTCCGACTAACTTTTGCTCTTTCTCCATTGCAATTCGAGTCTGACGATAGAGCGCCATATCGTGAATCATCGCAATCTCATCATCTCCCACTACTACAGCAGGTCGCTCTTGCTGATCGGGAAACCAATTTTTTAGGTTCTGTTTTGGATGATCGATTGTCAAAAAGCCAAAGTTGAAAAATAACTTACTTCTGTCCAGACTGCTTGAACTTGTGTAGCTCCGTGGTAGAGTATCCTGCACTTCAGCGATCCGCTGATAGCGCTTTAGCAGTCGTGGACAACTTACCCAAACAATCGGTTGCCCTGGGCAAAATACAGGCAACCACACGATCGAGGCGTATTCAAATTTGACTAGAGATTCAGTTGTACTCTTGGGATCTCCTGTGACGGCTTCGTGTCCATACCAAAGATTTTCATCCTTTTCAGATGGCGTTAGAATACTAAGCTCTTTTGCTGTGTGCTCTAACCACTCTAGTTTTGTAACAGGCTCTTTCTGACCTTTCTTGACAATCTCATACTCTGTAGGGGGCGGATTTTTCCCACTTTTGCTCTGAATCTGCTGCTCCAAGTATTGCTGGCGGTCTGAGCGCATTTCAGCTCGGAGTCTCCCCCGAATCGAACTTCCAGGAACAATGCCAGTCTGCGTGAATTGATCACGGAAAATTAAATTCAAATTTCCACTCTCTTCACCCGCTGTTGCTCCTATATGCAGCGGAGCCAATGTTTCAATCACACCATATGCTTTTTGGTACATTACTGATCAACTCCTTCAATTTGAACAGGCAAACATAGCCCACCACCCAACTTCTTCAACAATCCCTTCTCTGGAAACCACTCTAGTGGAAAGTCCCACCACGACCTATTCATGACCTCTGGCAGCACGTACACACTGCCTGATGGCACTGCATAACGCCCGCGCGATAAGCGTCCAGGATCACGCTTTCGGAAAGCTTCTTGCTTATCCTCGCCATATCCAATTCGATAACGGTAAGACACTGCACGCTCAGTAAGCAGCGCAATTTTGTTATTATCCCTAGCAAAACCTTGCTGCTTAGGATAGCGATAGGAAAGCTGATTTGATCCCCACACTCCAGGTGTAATTAGGGCAAATGATTTCTGAATTGGTGCTTGCAATCGTTTGAGAATTCGGCTGTCATCATTTAGCTCAATAGATGTCACTTCAACGATGTGTCCTTCTCCGCCAAACTGATACCAACAGCCGCTTTTTAAGGGATAAGTCGAGAGATAGACCAAGCAGGTATCCTCTTTCATTTGAACCGCGTTTTCGAGGAAAAGCCCCTTTTCTTTAAGGACATGCCGCTCATCCTTTTTCATTTGAGGATGCAATACTGGAACATATTCCCAGCATTTCTCTGCAACTGAAGGATAGGTAGCTTTGCGATCGTGATGGATTGTCTCTGCTGACTCATCCCAATAATCGATTCTGAGCCAGCGATACTCTGACTCCTCTGTTCTTTGATCTTCGTCGCGTGTCGAATTGTCAGCTTCGGACTTCAAACACCATTTGTAGTCTTTGATTATCCACTCATCGTAAGTTTCTTTACCGATGAGTTTATGCCGTGGCAGGGGGACATAGAAGTCTTCTTCAGCATCTACAAAAGCCCAAAATGGTCCTGCAACAAATAGCTTTTCTCTCAGTTCGTTATGAGAAGCAATTTGTTGATCCTTGTTCATGCTAAAAAATAGCCCTGATAAGGTTGCCGCATCAGGTGGAAACTTAGCTCCAGATCGCCCGACCAAATTCTCAGGTGATAGAAATGCTCCAGCGCTTCCATACATAAAACCGAGAGGTCGTATTGTAATTAGAAATTTGAACATAACTGCCACCCTACGTTGACTAGACCATCGAGCCATTCCACGATCGCTTTTGGCGTGTAGTTATCTTTGAAAATCTCTTGACTCTGCTTTTCAAAGCCCTCCAAATCGTCGAAATACAGCTGAAAGATTGCGAGAGCAATGCGATCGTCAACTTGATCTGGATGATCTTGTAGACAAATTGCATGACGAGCTTTAAGCTGTGCCCAGTCGCTGTAGAGATGAGTCCAGTTGAGCTTTGCATCTCCCCAAGTTCGACCTTCGCGATCTTGGTACTTCG
>VFQU01000200.1_pt1 | contig 64121 bp, 41 predicted proteins | sample 3512311 | NCBI WGS metagenome assembly VFQU01 (sample SAMN10412377, study PRJNA504923) | tailings metagenome | isolation source: Relicate 3 Philex TSF3 active mining site | place: Philippines: Tuba, Benguet | collected 2017-08-29 | reverse complement strand
GTTTTCGACAGGCCAAGGAGGGCCTGTCCGAAAACCCCGACCGAATCACGCGAACCCTTGGTGCAGGGATGCACCAAGGGCGCGGACGAGGGGTGCCCTTTCTCTTGCCTACTTCTCTTTGGGCAGGCAAAGAGAAGTAGGTCGGGCAGCCCGAAGGGCTGGCCGAATGCTCTTGCTCTTCGCTTCCAACAACGAAGCAACGACACGAGACCGAGGCGAGCGTGGAGCTCATGGTGGGTCAAGACCCACCCGATCGACGAAACCGCGCAGACCCCCTGCCCTTCGCCTCTGGACAACCCCCGCCCCCCGCGGCAGGGTCGAGCGTTCCCGAACCACGCTCGAAGGAGTTGCGCATGTTCCGAACCCTGAGCCTGCTCGTTGCAGGCAGCCTCGCGCTCAGCAGCGTGCAGGCCGCCGAGCGCCGCGTGCTGAATCACGAGGATCTGTGGCTGATGCCGCGGGTCTCCGCGCCGGTGCTGAGCCCGGACGGCCGCCACGTGGTGTTCACCCTCACCGAGCCGGCCTACAAGGCCGAGGAACAGATCAGCGACCTGTGGATCGTGCCGGCCGACGGCAGCACCAAGCCGCGTCGGCTGACCGCCACGCGTGCGCCGGAAGCCGGCGTGGCCTGGAGCCGTGACAGCCGCCGCATCGCGTTCTCGACCAAACGCGAGGCCGACGCGCAGAACCAGATCTACGTGCTCGACGTCGATCGCGCCGGCGAGGCGCAGCGCGTCACCACGATCAGCACCGGCGCGCGCACGCCGCAGTTCTCGCCCGACGGCAGTCGCATCCTGTTCGTCAGCAACCTGCACCCCGATGCCGCCACCGAGGCCGACAGCCAGCGCCTGGCCGAGGAGCAGAAGAACCGCAGGTACAACGCCCGGGTTTACACCGGCTTCCCGATCCGCAACTGGGACCGCTGGCTCGACGAGACGCGGCCGCGCGTGTTCGTGCAGACGCTGGGTGAATCCGAGGCCCGCGACCTGCTGGCCGGCACCGCCCTGCTGAAGTCGCCGGGCTTCGACGGCCGCACCACGCCGGGCAGCTCCGAGCTGGAACCGCAGTGGACCCCGGACGGCGAGGCCATCGTCTTCGTCGCCACCACCAACCGCGATCGCTCGGCCTTCGACTTCACCCACGCCGATCTGTGGCAGGTGCCGGCCGCTGGCGGCGAGCCCAAGCGTCTGACCAACGCCGGTGTCGAGGGTGCGGGTGACAGCTACGCGACGCCGCGCTTCAGCCCCGACGGCCGCCAGCTGCTGGCCCTGGTCAACGCGCGCAGTGGGCGCATCTACAGCACGACCGAGCTGGCCCGCATCGACTGGCCCGCGGGCAGCGAGTCGCGCCTGCGCATCCCCGGCGACCTGTCGGTGGAGAGCTACGCGGTCAGCGCCGACAGCCGCAGCGTGTATCTGTCCGCGGAGCACGAAGGCTACGAAAAGCTCTGGCGTGCCGATGCCCGCAGCGGCAAGGTCGAGCTGGCCTTCGCGCCGGAGCGCGGCGTCTACACCCTGGTCAATGCCGGCGGTCGCGGCGGCGAAGCGCGGATCATCGCCCTGCACGAGCACGCCGCGCAGCCGCCCGAAGTGGTGCGCATCGAGCGCAGCGGCCGCGCCGTGCCGCTGACCCGCTTCACCGCCGAGCGCGTGGCCGCGCTCGACCTGCCGCCGGCCGAGCACTTCTGGAGCACGGCGCCGAACGGCAAGCGCATCCACAACCTGCTGATCCGCCCGCCGGGCTTCGATCCCTCGAAGAAGTACCCGCTGTTCGTGGTGATCCACGGCGGCCCGCACACCATGTGGCGCGACATGTGGGTGCTGCGCTGGCACTACCACCTGCTGGCGGCGCCCGGCTACGTGGTGCTGCTGACCAACTACACCGGCTCCACGGGCTTCGGTGAGGCCTTCGCCCAGGCGATCCAGGGCGATCCGCTCAGAGGGCCGTCCGACGAGATCAACGACGCCGCCGACGAGGCCATCGAGCGCTACGCCTTCATCGACGGCGCGCGCCAGTGCGCCGGCGGCGCCAGCTACGGCGGCCATCTGGCCAACTGGCTGCAGGCCAGCACCACGCGCTACCGCTGCCTGGTCAGCCATGCCGGCCTGGTCAGCCTGAAGTCGCAGTGGGGCACCTCGGATGTCGCCTACGGCCGTGAAGTCGCACAGGGCGGCCCGCACTGGCAGGACATCCCGCTGTGGACGGAGCAGAGCCCGATCACCTATGCGGAGAACTTCAAGACCCCGGTGCTGGTGACCTTCGGCGAGAACGACTACCGCGTGCCGATCAACAACGGCCTCGAGTACTGGGCCGCGCTGCAGCGCCAGCAGGTCGAGAGCCGGCTGGTGATCTTCCCGGACGAGAACCACTGGATCCTGAAGGGCGAGAACAGCCGCTACTTCTACCAGGAGGTGCACGACTGGCTGGCACGCTGGCTGCAGCCGGCGGACTGAAGGCTGGCGGTCGATGGATGCAAGCCCCGCAGGCGCTGCTGCAAGCGCCTGCGGGGCCACGCGCCATGGCAGGAGCCTGCTCGGCTGCGCTCCGGCAAGCGCGCACGCTCCGGAGGCCAGCGGGCAAGCTGCTAGAGTCGCGGGCGATGAATTCCCCCGCCGAAACCGACATCACCGTCCTGCTCGACGCCGCCCGCGCAGGTGACGGCGAGGCCTGGCATCGGCTGGTCGAACTGGTCTATCCGGAACTGAAGCGGCTGGCCCGCAGTTCACTGCGCGCCCACCGCCAGCACACGCTCAACACCACCGCGCTGGTGCACGAGTGCTACCTGCGGCTGGCGCGCGCCGACAACACCCCGAAGGACCGCGGGCACCTGCTCAGCCTGGCCGTGCGGATCATGCGTCAAGTGCTGATCGACCATGCGCGCGAACGGCTGGCACAGAAGCGCGGCGGCGGCGCGATCGCGGTGACCCTGGATGACGAGACCGCGGCCGAGCTGCAGCAGTTCGAGCTGCTGGTCGAGATCGATTCGGCCCTGCAGCGCCTGGCCGCGCTGGAGCCGCGCCAGGCCGCGGTGTTCGAGCACCGCTACTTCGGCGGCTTGAACGACGAGGACGTCGCGCTGGCCCTGGGCATCTCGCCGCGCACCGCGCATCGCGACTGGGACGCCGCCCGCACCTGGCTGGCCGAGGCGCTGAACGCCGAGGGCTGAGGGCCGGGGACAGGCCACCGCCTTCCGCGGTCGTCTCTGCGCACTCGCGCTGCGGCAGCTGAGCTCTCACAGGGACCGGAGGCTGCGGCCGTTGCGCTCCATCGCCGGCAGGCGCCGCTGCGAGCGCTCACGGCCGCGCGGCGCGCGCTTCGTTGCGGATCTCGATGGCACGCAGGGTGCGCGCGTGCTCGGCGCCCAGGCTTTCTTCGAGGATGGCGATGGCCTGCGCGAAAGCGGTATCGGCCTCCTCCGTGCGCGCCGCGGCTTCCAGGCTCAGCGCGCGGCCGATCTCGAACATGCCGGTCTGCCAGGCGCGCGGGCCGAGCTTGCGGCCGGCACCCTCGACGGCCCGCGCGTGCATCGCCAGCGCGTCCTCGAAGCGCCCCTGCCGGCGATAGAGGCCGCCCAGGTTGTGCATCAGACTCAGGGTGTCCGGATGGTCGGCTTCGAGCAGTTCGAGTTCGAGCGCCAGCACGCGTTCGTACAGCGGCGCGGCCTTGCCGAGCTGGCCCTGCAGCACGTGCAGCAGGCCCAGATTGGCCATCGCATTGCGGGTGAGCGCGTTGGCCTCACCGAACAGCGCCAGCCGACCGGCCAGGGCCTGTTCGAACAGCGGCTGCGCTTCGTCGTAGCGCTTGAGCTCCTGCAGCACGGTGGCCCTCTCGCTGGCGAAGCGGAGGCTGATCGCGTGACCCGCGCCCAGCACGGCCTCGGCGCGCTGCTGGCCGTCCTGCAGCTGCTGCAGGGCTTCGTCGAAGCTGCCGGCATGGCGCAGGGCCACGCCGAGATCGAGCTGGGCGGAAATCGTGTCGGGGTGCAGCTCACCCAGTGCGGCCGCATAGCTCGCGCGCAGCTGGCGCAGGGTGGCCACGACCTCGGCGTCGCGGCCCAGCATGCGCAGCGAATCGGTGTGCTCCTGGCGGATGCGCGCGGTGAGCAGATCGTCCTCGCCCAGCCGCTGCGCGCTGTAGGCCAACAGCGCGGCCTGCAGCGCCTCGGCACGCGCATAGTCGCCGCGATGCCAGGCCAGCAGGGCCTGCAGGCGCTGGCGGTCCATCGCCATCGGCAGCGCGCTGGCGTCGAGACCTGAAAGCTCGGGCGCTGGCTCCGCCCCCAGATAGTCGGCGAGCGCATCGAGATCGCCGCGATCGAGATCCAGCCAGGCGCGCTGCAGGGCGAGATCCGCCTGTGCCTCGGCACGCCGTGCGTCGACAAGCCGGGGCAGGAGGGCCTGCGCCAGTTCGAGCTCGCGCAGCGCTTCGTCCGGCCGGCCGAGGCGCTTGTACAGCGCGGCCAGCGCCTGACGCACGGTGAGCTGCTCCAGCGGCGCCTGCGCGAAGCGTGTACCGACGCTGGCGGCGGCGCGATCCAACGCCTCGCGCACGCTGATCTCGCGGCTCTGCGCCACCTCCGGCGAGGCCGCGGCAAGCAGGTCGTCGGTGAGGAACTGCAGGGCGGTGGTGGCGACCTGTGCCTGGTAGGTGGCGAGATCGCGCTCGGCGCGCACGCGCAGCGCGGACCAGGTGCCCAGCCCCGCCAGCACGGCCAGCGCAAGTCCCGCGGCCACGGCCGAGAGCCGATGACGCTGCAGGAACTTGCGCAGGCGGTAGCCGCCCCGACGGGGTACGGCGCGCAGCGGACGCTGTTCCAGGAAGGCCCGCACATCGGCCATCAGCGCCTCGACCGTGGCGTAGCGGTCCGCGGCCTCGGCGGCGCAGGCGCAGTCGCTCAGCGCACGCAGCTCGTACGGCAGGTCGGTGGGCACAAAGCGCTGTTCGACCGCTTCGGCATGCAGCACCGTGGTGGCGCGGGTCAGGGCTTCGGCCTCGGCCTCGCTGCCGGCCAGCAGTCGCTGCAGCAGGCGGCCGAGCTGGTAGATGTCGGCGGCCACGGTCAGGCGCTCGCCGCGCACCTGTTCGGGGCTGGCATAGCCCGGCGTGTGGGCGTGGCTGGCCAGCGCGTCGTCCTCGCCGATCAGCTGGACGATGCCGAAGTCGAGCAGCTTGGCCTGGCCATCGGCCGCCACCAGCACGTTGGAGGGCTTGATGTCCCGGTGCAGCAGCCCGCGCGCATGCGCATAGGCCACCGCCTCGCAGACCTGCAGGAACAGCCGCAGCCGCGCGTGCAATCCGAGCCCGGCGGCGCGCGCATGGACGTCGATGCGCTGGCCTTCGATGTACTCCATTGCCAGCCAGGGCTGGCCGTCGGCGCTGTGGCCGCCGTCCAGCAGGCGCGCGATGTGCGGGTGGTTGAGGTCGGCCAGGGCTTGGCGCTCGCGCCGGAACAGGGCGCGTGCCCCCTCGCCGCTGCTGCCGCCGCCGATCCACTTGAGCGCCACGGTCTGCGCGTACTCGCCGTCGGCGCGCTCGGCGCGGTAGACCACGGCCATGCCGCCGCGGCCCAGCTCCTCGACGATGGCGAAGGGGCCGACGCGCTCGCCCGGCTGCGGCAGCCGCACGCGCTCGCGTTCGCGCAGCAGCGAAGCGGCGGCCGCGCCCAGCAGCGCGCCGCCGGTGGCGAAGTCCTCGGGTCGGATCGGCATGCGCAGCCCCCTGCCGGATGCAGGTGCTGAGCCTAACCGCAATGGCGGCGGGTCTGCCGGCACGGCGCGGGTGCGGACGACGCGCTCGCCTACTCGAAGCTGTCGGCGAACACCGCCGAGCTGCGGTACAGCAGCACGTCGGTGCGCAGCTCCGAGCTGCCGCTGCCGGCGGGGGCGGCGGCATGGGCGGCCTCGATCCGCACCAGCGCCTCGGTGTCGACGGGCAGCGCGAACGTGCTGCGCCACAGGCTGCTCTGCCGGACCATCGGCGGCAGCGGCGTGAAGCTCTGGCCGCGATCGAAGGACACGCTGGCGCGGGGCGCGCCGGCAACCTCGGGTGCGGTGGTGCCGACGCCCCAGAACACGCGGCTCAGCGTGTCGCTGTAGGCCAGGGCCTGGGCGGCGTTCCGGTCCGGCGGCTGGACGCGGGCGAGGCCCTGGCGCGGTTCGCCGCCGAGACTGCTGAAGCTGCCGATCACCCACAGGCGACCATCCCTTCCGAGGCTCAAGCCATCGGCGCTGCCGGTGAAGGGCAGGCTCCAGCCCGGATCGTTGGCGCCGGTCGCCTCGACCCGCTTGAGCAGACCACCGTTGCCGCCCAGCAGCACACGGCCATCGGCCTGCAGGGCGATCGCACTGACCCGCGTGGTGCCGGCATTGACCGTCGGCGCAAAGCCGCCGAGGCTGCCGTCGGCGTTGAGCCGGGCCACGCGGTTGCGCGCCTGTCCTCCGATGCTGGTGAAGGCGCCGCCGACGTAGACCTCGCCGTTGGGCGCGACCAGCAGGCTGTCGACACGGCCGTTCGGGTTCGGCGTGAACAGGGCCTGGGTGACGCCGTCGGCGCGCACCTTGGCGAGGTTCTGGCGGCTTTCGATGCCGAGCGCGCTGAAGCTGCCGCCGAGCACCACGCCGCCGTCCGGCGTGATCGCGATCGCACGCACCACGGCGCTCGCGTCCATCAGCAGGTTGAAGCCGGTATCGAGGCTGAGGTCGGCGTTGAGTCGCGCGATGGCGCGGCGCGAAACGCCGTTGATCGCATTGAAGGCGCCACCGACGAGGATCTTGCCGTCGGCCTGGCGCGCCAGCGCATGCACGGTGCCGTCGGCGCCGGTGGCCAGCGGCAGGCGCGCGCCCGAGCTGTTCTCGACCAGCAGCAGGTGGCTGGCGATCTGCGCGCCGCTCTGGGTGAAGTCGCCGCCGACCAGGAGACGGTCGTTGTCGAGCGGCAGCAGGGCCAGCGGCGGGCGGTTCAGGGCCGGGCTCTGCGCCGGCGCGCGGCGCCCGCGGTGGTCCAGCTTGACCAGCCGGCCGGCAGCGCTGCCCGCGACCTGGGCCATGTCGCCGCCCAGCCAGACGCCGTCCTCGAAGGTGGCCAGGGTGGTGAACACGCCGCTGTCGCTCACCACCCGAAGCTCGGCGTCGACGGTGCCGTCGGCCAGCACGCGGCCGAGGTTGGGCTGCTGCACGCCGTCGAGCGTGCTGAAGCGCCCGCCGACGAGGACACTGCCGTCGGCCAGCTCCAGCAGCTCGCGCACGTTCTGCCCGTCCGGCCGCGCCAGCGGGCCGACCGCGCCGTTGCTGCGCAATAGAGGAATGCGCAGCAGGCGGTCGGTGCCGGCGACCTGCGAGAGGAAGTTGCCGGCCACCAGCACCTCGCCATTGCGGCGCTCGATGACGCGGCTCGCACAGCAGCCGATCGGCAGGCTGAGGTTGTCGGTGCTCAGGCTACCGTCGGCGCGCAGGCGGGCGTAGCTGGTCTGGCTCTGGCCGTTGACCGAGAAAAAGGCGCCGGCCACCAGCAGATCGCCGTTGCGCGCCTGCTCGATGTCGAGAATCTCCTGCGTGAGACGCGCCTTGAAGCTGGGGTCCGGACTGCCGCTCGGGTGCAGGCGCACCAGCGAGCTCAGCGTGCCCGAGCCGGCCAGGCCGTCACTGCCGACGATCAGGCCACCGTCGCGCACGCGCTTCAAGGCAAGCACGCTGCGGCCCTGATACTGCGGTTGATCGGGGTGCAGGCTGAAGTCACCGTCCGGCGCCACGAACAGGCGCAGCAGGCGGTGCAGGTCGAAGTTCTGCAGCACGTAGTCGCCGCCGACAAAGGCGCCGCCCGCGCCGTCCGGCTCGATCGCCTCGACCCGGCCGGAGCGGATGGGAAACGCGGGCAGGACCTCGCCGTCCGTGCTCAGCACCACCAGACCGCCGCGACTGACGCCGCCGGTGAAGAGGTCGAAGCCGCCGACCCACAGGCGGCCATCGACCAGGGCCAGGGCGTGGATGGCGCCGCCGCGCACCGCTTCGGGGAAGCTGCTGTCGACGCTGCCGTCCGCATTCAGCCGCCGCAGCGCGCTGGTGGTGCCGTCGAAGCGGCCCGCCACGTAGACCTTGCCCTCGCCCGCCTCCAGCAGCACCTCGATCTGCGCCTGCGTATCGAGCACCGGGGCCCAGCCGTCGCGCGCGCTCTGCGCGGCCGCGCGCTGCGGCCCCGACAGGCACAGGACGAGGAAGAACAGGGTCAGCAGGGATCGGAGCGACATGGCGGAGCCTCGGTACGGGTCGCAGGAGGTCACGCGCAAAGGCCTGCGGTTCTGCCATCGCAGCACGACGGCGGACGCAGCGTGCTGCAACCCGGGCCCTACCTTACTGCGGACAGCTGCCCTCGAAGCCATCCGCGAAGCCACGCACCGCGCCATCGACGATCCGCACTTCCAGCAGGCCGAACGGAAGCAGGGCGGCGCCCACCGGGTCGGACAGGCGCAGGCGGAAGTTCTCCTCGGCCTCACCGTCGGCGTCGGCAGCGATCGGAATGGCGATGCGCTTGGGCGCGAGATCGCCCGGCGCCCAGCTCAGGGCCTGGTCGGCCGGCGCGGTGTAATCCACGCCCGGGGTGGCGCTGCCGGCCTCGTGGCGCAGCTGCAGGCTGACGTGGGCCACGCCGCCGCTGGGCCGCTGCACGAGGGCCTCGAACACACGGCCCTCCAGTGCCGTGGCGCGGCAGCCGCTGAAGCCGACCTGCTCCGGGCCGGGGTCGGTGGCGGTGTGCGGCGTGCTCGCCGTGAGGCTGCCGCCGCTGGCGCTGGCGAAGGCACCGCGCAGCGCATCGTAGGTGGCAGTCAGCGTGCGCGCGCCGACCTGCGGCGCGACCAGACTGCAGACGCCGCGGCTGACGTTCGGCGTCGCCGTCGGCTGCAGCGTGACCTCGCAGCGCGCCGACGGCGTGGTCGGCAGGTTCACCACCGCCACGCCGTTGGGCTTGAACGGCCCGCTGGTGGCGGTGGCGATCACTTCGACCTCGAAGGGCAGCCCGGCCGGCCACGGGTCCGGCGTATCCGCCACCGTGATCATCGCGGTGTCGAAGCTGAACTCGCTGCTGCGGCCTTCGGCATCGGTGGCGATGGCCACGATCACGTCATCGGCGCTCAAGCTCACGCCCGGCGGAATCGTCAGGCTGACCTGCTTCTCGCTCTGCGCCTCGGCCTCCAGATACACATCGCTGTCGAGCAGCACTTCGCCTTCGTCACCCAGCGCCCGGTAGAAGTCGACGCGCAGCGGATAGCTGGCGTTGGCGGGCGCAGTGTCGACCCGGTAACGGACCGAGAAGCTGCCGGCGCCGAGGCTGAAGTCGAGGATCTGCGGATGGTTCTGCAGATGGTTGGCGCCGCTGTCGGCATCGCCGGCGTCGTTGGGCGTGCGCCCGATCGCGAGGCCGCCGCCGGCGGTGGGATGCGGGACATCCAGGCCGATGCCGGCATTGCCGAGCAGGGTGTTGCCGACGAACTCGATGCGGCTCAGCGGCAGGCCGTTCTGCACGAAGGCCACCGAGCCCAGCGAGGGCGAATTGGAGCCCTGGGCGATGCCGGCGGCGAACGTGTTGCCCTCGCCCGCGCCGAGCCCGCCGATTCGCACCGCATGGCCGTTGGCGCTGCTGCCGGCGTCGAAGAAGAGGTGGTCGCGCTCGACGCCGATCCGCGTGCCGTCGACCGCGAGGCCGAACACATTGCCCTCGATTCGCGCGGTGCGGTCCATCAGCGCGCTGGCGGTGAAGCGCAGGCCGTGACCGAAGCCGCCCGAGAAGTTGCGCACCGGCCGCACCAGGCGGTTGTCGAGGAACTCGATCTGCGCCACCGGCGCCGGCGGCGAGACGTTCTGCTGGCTGCGGATCTGGAAGGCGTCGCGCAGCGGCAGCGGAGTGATCCCGTCCGGCGCCAGCCCGATCAGATTGCCCTGCACGCGCAGGCTGCCGGTGGCCGCGCAGACCAGCGCGCTGCCGCCGCCGGGCAGGCCGTCGACATCGCGGCCGCTGCCGGCGATGACGTTGCGATCGGCCGGGTCCGGCCCACCGACCAGCACCTCGCTGGCGGTGCACACCGACAGCGACAGCACGTGGCCGTTGCCGCTGTAGTCAGGCGCGGTGCCGGCGGCGGTGACGCCGAACCAGTTGCCCTGCAGCACGAAGCGCGGCCGCGCGCCCGAGATCATGCCGCCGCTGGGCAGGAACATCGCCACGCCGCGCAGGGTGAAGGCACCCTGGCCTTCGAACAGGCGGAAGGAGTTGAAGCCGGGCGCATTCGTGATCTCGATCTTGAGCTCGGCGTTGTGGGCGCCGGGTGCGGCAATCGTGTTGGGCTGTGCGCCCGGCTGGGTGTAGCCGTCGATCAGGAGCGGCTGGTTCACGCTGAAGTCCGCGGCGACGGCGATCCGGCAGACACCGGTGCTTGCGCTGCAGCCGGGGTCGGACAGCGGGATGTCGAAGACGATCTCATCGGCATCGATGGCGGCATTGGCGCGGGTGATGGCCCCGCGCAGCGAGCAGTCGGCGGGTGCTGCGGTGCAGGCCGTCAGCGCGCCGCTGTCGCTGCTGCTGTCAACCACGAAGGTGGCCGCCTGCGCGGACAGGTTCACGAGCGCGAGCAGCGCGGCATGCAGGACGCACGGAAGCAATGGGCGGTTCATGGCGGATCACCGATGAGGCGATGGGGCATCGCGGTCATCGGGGGGCACGCAGGACGGAGGCCGCTTTTGCCATGCGGCCGTCGGCCGCGGGGGCGTCGTTCCCACGCTCGGCGCTCGCGCTATTCGAAGCCATTGCCGAACACCCGCCCCAAGTCCGGCAACTGCAGCCGGTACAGCTCTTCACCGACCTGACCGCGCGCGGTGAACAGCACGCGTCCGCCGACGCGCTGCAGACCGAAGGGGTTGCTGCTCGCCGGACCCGGGGCGAGGTCGCCGCCGACCACCTCGAACAGCTGGCCGTTCAGCAGCAGGCGCAGCTCGCGACCATCGTTGACCGGCGCACTGCGATGCGCGGCAAACACCAGCGCACCGCCGTCCAGCGCCACCGCCTCGCGCCCCACCGCACGCAGGGTGTGCGCCGTGGTGTCGTAGGCGCAGCGGGTGCCGGCTTCGCTGCCATCGCTTTCAAACAGCGCGCAGCCCGGCTGCAGCGAACTGAGCGCGCTGAAGTAGACGCGACCGTTGGCCACGGCCAACACAGCGTGCAGGCTGGTGTCGCCGAAGGCGCTGCCGGCGCCGGCGAACAGGTCGATCACGCGGCGGGTGCCGGCCACCGTGCCGTCGCTGACAAACAGCTCACGGCCGTGGCTCGCGCTGAAGGCGGTGAAGAACACGCGCCGGCCGTCGCTGACGAAGTCCTGCGGAGAGCTCGCTGCAGGGCCCGTGTTGATGTCGAGCAGGCGCTGGGTCCCCTGGCCGGTGCCGTCGCTCACCCAGAGCTCTTCGCCGAACACGCCGTCGTCGGCGCGGAACACCACCAGGTCGGGCAGGCCGGGCCGGCCACTCAGGGCGATGAGCTCGGCCGGCCGGCTCGATTCGGCGCCGGGATAGATGTCGCGGACCAGGCTCGGCACGTCATTGGCGTCGAGCGCGAACAGCTCCATCTCCGAGCTGGCGTTGGCCGCCACGAACAGCAGGCGCGAGCCGACCGCCGCCAGCAGGCGGCGATTGTCGAAGCACAGGCTCTGCACCCGCCTCACGCCAGGCTGCGAAAGATCGGTGACGACCTGCGTGCCCGCGGCGGTCCCGTCGCTGCGAGCGATCTCGACATCACCGAAGCCGTTGCCGTCGGTGGTTACCGGGAAGTAGACCCGGCCATTGCGCTCGATGTAGCAGTGTCGCGCATCGGTCACAGCGCGCTGGCCGAGGTTTTCGTTCTGGCCCGTCGCAGTGCGGGTCCTCAGCACGGCTTGCGGATCGGTGTGCCAGAAGCGGCCGAGCCGCTCGCCGATGAGGTCGGACATCTCCGGCTGCGGCACGGGTGGCGCCAGGTCGGAGGCATCTACTTCGAAGTTGCGGCGCTGGCTGCCGTCGAAGGCCGCGACGTAGGCGCGATCGCCGAAGTCAGCCAGCACGCTCGACTGGCTGTCGCCCACCGCGGCGCGGAAGCTGCCGAGCGGCAGGGTGCCCGTGCTCTGGCCGCTGCTGAACCAGGGGTCGCCCTCGCTGCTCGCGCCCGGGGCGTGCGCGAAGAACAGGGTGGTGCCGCTGCTGGCCAGGACCCGGATGAAGCCGGCCTGCGCCAGCCTGCTGCCGCTGATGTCGAGGGTGCCGGCCGCCGTACCGTCGCTGATCCACAGGCGCGGCAGGCCGTCCAAGGCCGGATTCTGGAAGGCCATGAACACGCGCGTGCCGCTGCCGCTCAGCACGCGGCTGAAGCCGCTGGTGGCGCTGGGCAGGCCAGCGCTGCCGGCGACCAGCTCCTTCAGCAGGCCGCTGCCGGCCGCGGTGCCGTCACTGGCATGCAGCTCACGGCCCAGGCCCGCACTGGTGCCGGTGTAGAGCAGACGGCTGCCGAGGCTGATCAGCGCCTCCGGCGAGCTGGTGGCGAGCAGCAGCGTGCCGGCGAGCGTGCCGTCGGTGACCTTGAGCTGGCTTTCGCGCACATAGAACAGCCGGGCCAGGGGCGCATTGAAGGTCAGCTGGCGCAGCCCCGAACTTCCGGGGCTGGTGTCGAGCAGCTGGGTGCTGCCGGCGCTGCTGCCGAACACGTGCAGCTCGGACAGGTTCTGGACGAAATCCCGCAGCACGAAGTAGGTGTTCGGACCCAGCGCGACGAACTCGGACACCGAGCGGTTCGGCCCCGGCTGCAGGCCGCCGACACCGCCGACGCTGGAGGGCGTGGCGGTGCTCGAGGCATAGCTCAGCAGGCGCAGCTCGAAGCCGCCGCTGGGCCCGACCGCCAGCAGGCAGACCTGGCTGGTGGAGCACAGCTGCACCTGCCCCGGATTCGACGGGCTGGGCCCGGGCACCAGATCCGCTTCCAGCTGCACGCTGCTGCCGTTCAAACGCCACAGCTCGCGGCCGACGTCCGCGCGGGTGGCGGTGAAGAAAGTGCGGGCCACCGGACTGCCGCCGGCGCTGAAGCTGACCCGACGAAACGCCTCGGGACGCGATGAGCCCGCCCCCGGCTCGATGTCGGCCACCAGTTGGGGCGCCGTGGCGCCGACCGCCAGCGACCACAGCTCGACGCCGGTGCGGCCGTCGTTGCCGCTGAAGTAGAGGGTGGAGCCTTCGACGTGGAAGTTGGGCCCGATCGAAAAGCCGTCGCAGACGCCCGGGCAGAGGTCGAGGAACAGGCGGGTGTTCTGCGGCGTGCCGTCGGTCTCCCACAGCTCGGTGCCATGCTCGGCGGTGCGCTGGGTGAACAGATAGCGCCCACCGAAGCTGACGGCGCCGCTGAACTGCCCGCCGGTGCCGCCGAACTGGAACTGGTTGGGCCCGGTGTTGAAGTCGGCGCGCAGGTCGATCGCCGGCTGGGCGACGGCGGACGCGCTGCCGAAGCCGGCCAGCGCAAGCACCAGCAGCCGCGCGGCGACGCAGGGGAAATCGGAAGTCATGGCAGGGTCTGGCGGTGGACGCGATCCGTCCTCGTTCGGGGTCACGCAAAAGCGCTTGCGGTTTTGCCAATCAGGAACGGCACCGCTTGCGGTTCTGCCAACCCCGAACGACCACCGTCCGCGGTTCTGCCGGACACAGGGCCGCCGCCTGCGGTCTTGCCACGTACCGAGCTGTTGCGGCCTGCGATAGCGCCCTGCCCCGTCACATCCGCCGCCGCGGCCCTACACTGCGCGCCTTCCTCCGCCGACTTCGACGACGCACGCCATGGCCGGATCCAGCCTGCTCACCCTGATCGACGACATCGCCAGCCTGCTCGACGACGTCGCCGCGATGACCAAGCTCGCCACCAAGAAGACCGCCGGCGTGCTCGGCGACGACCTGGCGCTGAACGCCCAGCAGGTCACCGGGGTGCGCGCCGAGCGCGAGCTGCCGGTGGTGTGGGCGGTGGCCAAGGGCTCGGTGGTCAACAAGGCCATCCTGGTGCCGGCGGCGCTGGCGATCAGCGCCTTCCTGCCGTGGGCGATCGTGCCGCTGCTGATGCTGGGCGGCGCCTTCCTCTGCTTCGAAGGCGTCGAGAAGCTGGTGCACAAATGGCTGCACCGCGCCGAGGTCGAAGCCGAACACAAGGCCCTGGCGGAGGCGGTCGCCAATCCGGAGGTCGATCTTGTCGCGCTCGAGCGCGACAAGATCAAGGGCGCGGTGCGCACCGACTTCGTGCTCTCGGCCGAGATCATCGTGATCGCGCTGGGCACCGTCGCCACCGCCAGCTTCAGCCGCCAGCTCGGCACGCTGGTGGGCATCTCGGTGGTGATGACGATCGGCGTCTACGGCCTGGTCGCCGGCATCGTCAAGCTCGACGACCTCGGCCTCTACCTGACCCAGCGCGCGTCGGCGGCCAAGCGGGCGATCGGCCGCGGCATCCTCGCCGCCGCGCCCTGGCTGATGAAGTTCCTGTCGGTGGCCGGCACCGCGGCGATGTTCCTGGTCGGCGGCGGCATCCTCGTCCACGGCATCGGCCCCCTGCACCACTGGGTGCAGGCGACGATGCCCGCGCTGGGCGGCTTCGCGCTGCCGGCCGAGATGGGCATCAACGCCGGCGTCGGCATCGCTGCCGGCGCGGTGCTGGTCGCGCTGTGGACGGGCCTGCAGAAGCTGCGCGGCAGCGCGGCGCACTGAAGCCCGCCGCTGCGCAGGCGGCGCTCAGCGCGCCAGGTTCGCGCCGCTCTCGAAGCCATCGACGAAGACGCGATCGAGGCTCGACAGGTCGAGCTGCCAGGGCTCGAAGCCGGTGCTGCCGTCGTTGGCCTGGAAGAACACCCGGTCGCCGCTCACCAGCAAGTCGCCGGGCGCGCTGCCCAGCGGCCCCGCTCGCAGATCGAGCGCAGGCAGGTTGAGCAGCTGGCCATCGCGCAGCACGCGCAGCTCATCGCCGTCCGCAGACGCAGCGGCGGTGAACACGAGCGCGCCGGATGCGCCGGCGACCAGCTCGCGGATCGGCCCCAGCGCGGCGGCGGACGCGACATAGGCACAGCGGGTGCTGGTGGAGGTGCCCTCGGTGCGGAACAGCCGGCAGGCCGGCTCGCTGGAGCGCAGCGCGGTGAAGAACAGGGTGTCGCCCACGGCGACCAGGCGCGTGTTGGCGGCGCTCATGCCGCTGCCGCTGCCGGCGAACAGGTCGGCGACCAGGGCCGTTCCCGCGGGCGTGCCGTCGGTGACGTAGAGCTCCGAACCGAGGCCGGGCGTGGTCGCGATGAAGTAGGCCCGGCTGCCGACCCGGGTGAGCCGGCTGATGCTGCTGCCGCCCGCACCGGGCGTCAGGTCGGTCAGCCTCACCGTGCCCTGGGCCGTGCCGTTGGTCGCCCACAGCTCCTCGCCGAAGATGCCGTCGTTGCCGACGAACAGCAGGCGGCCCTCGAGCGCGAGCATGTCGCGAATGTCGCCGCTGTCGCTGCCCGTACGCAGGTCGATCACCAGCGAGAGCTGGTTGGCCGCATCAAGCCGCAGCAGCTCCACACCCGCGGCCACGGTGTTGGGCAACACCCCGAGGACGAAGATCGAATCCCCCAGCCCGGCGATGGCGCGGAGATCCCGACCGCACAGGTCGACCAGGCCGATGCCCTCCTGGTTGGGCAGCTGAGTGGCGCGCCCGGTGCCCTCGACGCTGCCGTCGCTGCGGAAGACCTGGACGGTGTCGTCGCTCGGGTCGATCGCCAGCACATGGGCGAGGCCAGCGCGCATGACCACGCAGTCCGGCAGAAACATCTCGGGCCGCGCGGGCGTCAGCAGGCGCATCGGCGCGGCGCTGCCGTCGGTGGCCTTGAGGCCGTCGAACGCGCGCAGCCAGAGCCGGCCGAAGCGCACGCCGCCGCTGGCGGTGCTGGCCGCCTCCAGGCTGAGCGGCGGCTCCGCCCACGTGGTCGACAGGCTGGACAGACTCGCGCTGCCGGCGGCGGTCCTCGCGCTCAGCACCAGACGGTCGCCGACGACGCCGATCGGCCGGGGATGGCTGTCGCCGATGTCGGACGAGAGGTTGCCGAGCGCAACGGTGCCGCCCACGACCCCGGTCGCGGCAAAGGGTTCGGTGGCGCCGCTGCCGTCGGCATCGAAGCCCAGCAGCACCGTCTGTCCGCTGGTCGGCAGCAGCTGGCGCGTGCGTGCGTTGGTGCCCGCGAGAGCGTTGCCGGACACCGCGAGCGTGGTGGCCGCGTTGCCGTCGGTGATCCACAGGTCGTTGCCGAAGGCGAAGTAGGCGCGCAGGCCGTTGGCGCTGGGCCTGCCGATTACGTCCTCGGGCATGCCCGCGCTGCCGGGGACCAGCTCCTTGAACAGCGTGGTGCCCGCCGCGGTGCCATCGCTGACCATCAGCTCGCGCCCGCCGCCGGCGGTGAGACCCGCGAAAAAGACGCGGCTGCCGAGGGTGGTGATCGCTCGCGGGGCGAGGTGGGCGCTGGACAGGTTGATCGAACCCGCCACGCTGCCATCGCTGACCGCGAGGGTTTCGACGCTGCCATTGCGCACCGTGTGGAACACCCGCGCCAGCCCGGCGTTGGCCGTCAGAGCGCCGATGCCTCCCGCAGTGCGCAGCTTGAGCGTGCCGGCGGTGGTGCCATCGGTCACATACAGGTCGTCGCTGGCGGTGCCGAGGTCGTCCACTACCGCGAAGGTGCGCGTGCCCAGGGTGAGCACCTCGCTGCGCAGCCGACGGTTGGGGCTGAGGTTGAAGCCGCCGATCGGCGTCGCCGACGCGGCCGCGGCATCGGTGGCGCTGGCGTAGCCCAGGGCGTACAGCTCGCGGCCGAGGTTGGGCGTCACCGCGGTGACGCCGGGGCCGCCGCTGCCCAGGATCAGCGGCGTGCGCGGGTCGCTGGAGGTCGGCCCCGGCACGATGTCGCGCTCCAAGGTCGGAGTGAGGCCCGACAGCCGCCACAGCTCGCGGCCCTCGGCGCGCCGGCTGGCGACGAACAGCGTGCGCGTCACCAGGCTGTCGTTGATGCGGTACTGGCGACGCAGGAAATCCGCGGGGCTGGAACCGTCCGCACCGGGATTGATGTCGGCCACCATCACCGGCACGTCGCTGCCCGCAGGCAGCCGCCACAGCTCACTGCCGTGCACGCCGTCGTCGGCGGCGAAGAACAGGTTGCTGCCCTCGACGTGCAGATGGGCCGGGGCGCTGGCGCAGCGCCCGGGGCAGAGGTCGGCCAGCAGGCGCGTGTTCGGCGCGGTGCCGTCGGTCACCCACAGCTCGGTGCCGTGCACGGGGTCGGTGTAGACGAACACCGTGCGGCCATCGAAGAACCGCGCCTGGTTGCCCATCCCGCCGCTGAGCTCCCGGTTCGGGCCGGTGTTGAGGTCGGCCATGGGCCGGACATCCTGGGCGTGGATCGGCAGGCCGCACAGGCACAGCAGCAGCGGAAGCAGGAGGCGCATCGGAGGTTCCCTGGCAGGACGCAAGCTGTCCTGGGCAGGGTCACGGAGAAGCACCACGGGTTTTGCCACGCCCGGGCAATCGCGCGGGCGGGCGGGTGCTGCGACGGCCAGTGGCGCGCCCCTGCCGCCCGCCTGCGGACGGACGTGACCGCAGGCGGGATGCCCGGAGCCCGACCTCAGCGCACCGGCGGCTGCAGCACGTAGCGCGGGGCCGCTGCGGCCGGCGGCTCGTCGACGCGCTCGAAGCCGTTGGCGAACACACCAGTCGGCGCACGCATGTCGCGCACCGCCACCGCCGCCGGGCCGGGCGCGGACTCGACGCCGCCGTCGCTGAGCGCGGTGACGCGATACCAGTGGCTGCGGCCCTCGGCGCCGGTGAAGTCGATGAAGGCCGGCACGAAGCTGGAGCCCACCGGGGTCCAGTCCTGCTCGCCAGCGGCGTTGGCGGGATTGGCCCGCCAGATGCGCCAGGCGCTGACGCGCGGATCGGTCGCCGCCGGCCATTCCAGCAGCACATGGCGATCGCGCTGGCGCACTTCGACCTCGGGCAGGCCGGGCACTTCGAGCGCGCCGATGTCGGCGCTGCCGACATCGTTGGCACCGTCGGCATCGGCCTGGGTGCCGAGCTGCACGCGCACGAACAGCCGCCGCGTTTCATCGCGACCGAACTGCGCGGGCACGGCCACCTGCAGATCCACCAGCGCCTGACCGCCCGGCCCGAAGGCATTCAGATCCGTGCGGCCGGCGAACTCGCCAACCCCGGGCTCGGCGTCCCAGGCGGCCTCGATCCGCAGCGCCTCGCCGCCGGCCGCGCCCTGCCAGGACTTGCCGCGGGCGCGCAGGGCCGCCTGCACGCGGATCGTTTCGCCGGGCACCAGCACGCTATCGACCGGCAGGACGGCTTCCACCGCGAAATCGGGCGCATCGGCCAGGCTGAGCAGCTGCAGGCTGCCCTCGACCGGCGTGCTCTTGAGGGTCGGACGCAGCGGCTCGAAGGCCAGGCTCTTCTCGAAGGCGGAGACGTTGAACACCGGCGCCGCGGTGACGTCGGCGAGCGCCAGCAGCCCCTGCGTCGCCGGGTTCTGCACCAGCACCGGGTTCATCCACAGCCCGGCGCCATCGCCCAGGGTGAGCAGGGACGTGGGTGCGGCGTCGAAGCGCGGCACCACGCTGACCAGGCTGCCGGTGCCGGCGAGCATGCCGATCGGGTCGCCGGGCGCGGCGCGCAGGCCCTGCGCATTCGGGCTGAAGCCCAGCCCGCGGAAGGCCAGCTGCAGATCACCACCGGCGGTGCGCAGCAGGGTCGGCGCCTCGGCGCGCAGGCCACGACCCAGCGCATCGGTCTGGCGCTGGCTGCTGAAGCTGCAGCTGCCGCTGCTGCAGGTGCCGAGCGCGCTCCACAGCTCGGCCTGGTTGCCGATCTGCGCGGCCCCAGCAGGGTGCGCGGTGAAGGCCAGCACCGGCCGCCCCTGCGCATCGCTGGCCAGCGACTGCCAGACCACGCCCTCCGGCGCACCGCCCACCGGCGCCGGCACGCCTGCAGGCAGCACGCGGTACATGAGCTGACGCGTCGCCTGCGCGGCCAGGCTGCGGCCTGCGGCGCGGGTAAAGCTGACGATCGGCACGCCGCCGGCATAGGTCGCACGCGCGTGCATGTCGCTGCCGGCGCCGGGCTCGGCGAGGCGCGCCGGCGCGGTCCACGCGCCGTTGCGGAAGAAGGCGTGCCAGACCTCGAAGCCGAAGCCGAACACGTCGGCGCCGGCATCGCGCGTCCACACCGCCAGCACTTCGCCACCGGCCGGGCAGCCAGTGCTGCCGGCAGGGCAGGCGGCGAGGCTGACCTGACCTTCACCGCCCGCGCCCGGCGGGGTGAGGTTCTGCGCCGCGCCCCAGCTGCCGTTCTGCAGCCGACGGAAAGCAAGATGCCGGCTGGCGGTGGCGGCCTGCAGGCTGGAGGCGCGGAAGGCGCTCTCCGACAGCGACGAGCGCTCATAGACCAGCACCGCCTGCCCGGGCGCGTGGTAGGCCAGCTGCGGCGCGCTGGCGCCGACCACCGCCCCCAGGTCCACCGGCGCTGCGAAGCCGCCGCCCTGCCAGGGCCGGAACTGCACCCGGCCCTCGCGCGCCTCGGCGAGGCCGCCCTGACCCAGCGCGTCGAAGGCCGCGCTGACCGGCGCCAGCCGGGTGATGCCCAGCGCCGCGAGGCGCGTCGAGGCCTCGTACTTCGCGCTGCCCATGTCCGGGATCTGGCAGCTGTTGCTGGGCTCGCGCTCGTCGATCGGCACCGCGGTGTCGCCGAACTCCACGCACAGCGGGCACAGGCCGACGCTGACGTCGTAGCGCACCTGCATGCGGAAGCGGAAGCAGGGCTCGCTCTGCGCGGGATCAAGCCGGCCATTCACCACCGTCACCGGCATGGCCACGCCGAAGCTCGGGGTGAAGCCGGCGGTCATGTCGACCAGGCCCAGCACCGCGCTGAAGTTGAAGAAGGCGTCGATGGCACCGCCCACCGAGGGCTGGGTCTTGAGCAGGCTGGAGAGCTGGCCGGTTTCCAGATCCAGCTCGGCCTGCATCTGCACCAGCAGGTCGGCCCAGAAGCGGGCGTCGATGCCGAAGGTGGCGGCGGCGATCGGCGGCACGCCCCAGGCGAAGCGGAACACCGGCACCCAGCCGGTATCGAGGATGCGCTCGGGGCCGATCGTCTCGCTGTAGCTCAAACCGGAGCGCGTCGAGCTGCGCGGCGCCGCCTCGCGGTTGACGGTGCGGTTCTCGCTGTCGCCCGTACGGGTGAAGCTGGTCTGGCCGTTGGCATCCACGCTGCTCGTCAGGCGCTCCTCGCCCTGGCTGCGGTTCTGCAGCGTCGGCATGTCCTGCGGCGGCGTCGCATCGACCGCCACCGGGTCGGGGCGCACGGTCATCTGCAGATTGGCGCGCGCCGGCGTCCACTGCGCCACGCTGCGGCTCAGCATGTCCTCCGGCGGCTGCCGCCACCACAGCGGCGGCGGCCGGCTTTCCAGCTTGAAGCGGTATTCGCCGAAGGCACTGGCCGGCGTGCCCTGCACGCGGATGCGATAGCGCTCCACGCCCCAGGGGCTGCGGTGGAAACCCGGCAGCTTGACCTCGAACTCGGTGTCGCCAGGGCCGGCACAGGCCTGCGCCGGGCTCACCGGGAAGCTGCCGAGGGTCTGCTCGACCCACTGGTTCTGCGCATTGCGCACCCACTTCGACAGCAGGGCCGACTGCACCACGCCGAACAGGCCCTGGTCGAGGGTGAAGCGGATCGGCAGATCACCGGCGATGTTCAGGCCCAGTGCGTCGTTGAAGCTGGCGCCCGGAAACGTGGTGACCGGGCCCCAGGTGGCTAGGCCCGCGGCATCGAGCGTGCGCGGCAACCCGCCGATGTCGGGGTCAAGCGGCAGGCTGATGGTGCCGGTGTAGGGCCGCAGGGTATAGACCAGCACCGGGTTGAAGCCCAGCGGGTTGGTGCACTCGAAGTACTCGAGCGAATCGCCGCCGCAGAAGGTGCCGCCGCTGTGCTGGTAGATCAGCGGGTACTCGATGCCCTGGGCGATTCCGCCATTGGCGTTCGCGGTGTAGCCGACGGTCAGGCCCGAGGCGCGCATCAGGATCAGGCTCTCCAGCGGCCGGTTGTCGCCCGGGCCGGAGAGATTGCCGTCCGCCGCCTGCTGGCCGAGGTGCCGGGCCGAGGCCGCCAGCAGTTCGGTGAAGGTCAGGGTGACGGTGACCTCGCCATTGGCATCGGTCTCGCCGCGCCAGAGCGTGACCGGGCACTGGCCGGTGATGCGCGCGTACAGGCCGGGCGCGGTCTGCTGCAGGATCGGCCCGAGCTGGGCCAGATGGTTCAGCACCATGCCGGGATTGGAGGCCGCCACCGGCAGGCTTCCGCTCGACGTCATGCCCCCCGTAGCGCGCCCTGCTTCCGGCGGCAGGATGCTGCCGACGTTGCCGTCGACGGTGACGATGCCGCCCTGGATCGGCTGGCCATCCGGCGTGCGCAGGCGCACCCGGAACTGCACCGGGTCGTCCGGCCCCGGCAGGGTGACGCTGCCGCCGGGCAGGCTGAAGGGCCCGCGGCTCGGGCCGCGCGAGACCGGTCGCTCGGGCTCGGTGAACACGATATCGGTCTGGCCCTGGCCGCTGGCCGGCAGCTGCAGCGGCAGGCCGCTCCAGACCGAGCGCAGCCAGCCGCGGATGGCGAAGCTGCCGTCGGCACCGACCTCGCTGCGGCCGTCGTCCAGCGGCAGCACGCGGCCGTCCGGCAGACGCAGGTTGAGCCGCGCGCGCAGGCCGACGGGGCTGCCCTGGCGCAGCTCCAGCCGTCCGCTGACGGTGAATTCCTCGCCGATACGCAGGCTCGAAGGCAGGCCACTCAGGTTCAGCACCCGCGCGGGCGCCGTGAAGCCCGCCGCCAGCACGCGCACGCTGCCGTCACCGGCAGCGATCACCTGCGCGCCTTCGAGCTGCTCGACGCGCAGGCTGGCGCTACCGCCGGTCGGGGTCGCCGCCGGCAGCCGCAGATCCACCGCCGCCGTAGCCGCGCCGCCGTCGAGCAGTTCGGGGCCGAACACGCGCTGGCCATTGATGCGCACCTGGGTCGGCACTGCGCGCAGGCCGCTCACAGCGACCCGCAGCGGGTCGCCCGGTCGCAGCATGTCCGGTGAGGCCGTGACCCCGAGCGGCGCGCCCACCGTCAGCGCGCGGCTGAACACCTGAGCGCCGCTGCCGTTGTCATCGAGGGTGAGCGTGTAGCCACCCGGAGCGATCGCACCCAGCGCCAGCGAAGCACGCACGCTGCCGTCGGCAGCGGTGTTCAACACCCCCGACTGCAGCAGCACGGCGCCGGCGGTGCGCAGGCGGAAGCGGTAGCTGCCGGCCGCCGGCGGCACCGCCGCCAGGCTCAGCGTGGACTGCGGCGTCGGCAGGGCCGGCGTCACCGCGATCTGCGCCAGCACCGGCCCCGCCAGAACGGCGAGCAGAAGGATCAGCAGGCCGCGCGCGAGGCGCAGGCCGGATCTGCGTGAACGGAGAAGATGCATGGTCGTCGCTCCGGGCCCCCATGGCCGCTCGCACGCAGGAATGCGGCCAGAGGGCGGAAGCGAACGCCAACGCCATCGTCGAATAGGGTGGGCCCTGGCCCACCGTGGGCTTGACCTTCACTGCGCCCGATCATCCGCGCAGGCTCTTGCCCACGGCGGCGCCAGGTCTGTCCACCAATGGTTCATCAACATGTTCCAAGCCATGGTGGGCCAGGGCCCACCCTATGGGGGCAGGGAAAGCACGTGCGCCTCGCGCCCATCGCCGTGTTCCCGCCGGAAGGCGGCCGGAGAACAAGAGCAAGGCCAAGGGCAAACGCAACGCCAACGCCATCGCCGAATAGGGTGGGCCCTGGCCCACCGTGGGCTCGACCTCAACCTCGCCCGCCTATCTCCGCGCGTCCCTGCCCGTGGCGGCGCCAAGCATGTCCACAATCGGGCGCACCAGCGTGTTTCAGGCCATGGTGGACCCTGGCCCACGCTATGCGGGTTTCGGATCGCCGATCCGCGGCGCGGATCCCTGCGCCTCCACCGCACTGGCCATGCGCGCGATCGCCCGATTCAGCTTCATGCGCACGCCGTCCGGCGTCTCGCCGAGCTCGGCGGCGATCTCGGCGAAGCTCATGCCGAACTCGAAGCGCATCAGCACCAGCGCGCGGTGGGCGGGTTCCAGCCGCTGCAGGGACTGTTCGTAGGCCAGCCAATCGTCGGGATCGACCTCGGCGGCCGGCAGTGCGGCCGAAGCCGCGACATCGTCCTCGCCGCCCGGGCCGAGCACCGGCGAAGCCCCCTGCCGGCGCAGGGTTTCGCGCAGGGCATTGATGAGCACGGTGCGCAGGTAGGCGAAGAAGTCGCCCGGGGCTTCGGTACGGATCTGCGGCAGGCGCTCCAGCACGCGCAGCCAGGTGATCTGCAGCAGGTCGGCGGTGTCCTGCTGATGGCGCAGCAGCTGCGGCACGCGGCCGCGGGCGAAGCGCTGCAGCAGCGGCCCGACCCGCGCCACCAAGGCCGCGCGCGCCACCGCATCGCCATCGCGGATGCGGTGCAGGAGAAAGGCAGTGGTGTGACCGGAGCCGCTCGATTCACACATGGCCGGGCGGAGCCTGCGCGTGAGGACCGCCACACTGTGCGCAGTTGCCGGCCCTGAATCAATCGCCCGGGGACGGCGGTCGCGCCGCCGCCCCACGGAGGCTGGCCTTGGACAGAGACACCCGCCGCCAAGGCTCAGGGCGCGGCCTCGAAGCCGTTGGCGAACACCCGGTTGGCGCCCGCCCGGTAATCACCGCCTGCGGCGCCGCCGCGGACCAGGCGGAGGAAGCGCGGCAGCGCTTCCGACTTCAGCGCGAAGCCCGCACGCCCGGAGCCGAAGTCGAAGTACCAGACCGCCACGGCGTTCTGGTGCACCGTGGTCGAGGTCCAGTGCAGGCCCTGCGCCGGCGCATTCGGAAACACCTGCTCGTTGATCGCTGGAGTGCGTCGGCAGGCCTCGTGCAGGCTGGCTAGTTCCTTGAGGTTGGGCATGCGCCAGTCGCCATGGCCGGCAAAGCCGGGCGCGCCGTCGCCATCGGCGTTCGACTCGCCGAGATTGATCGCGCGCACCAGCTGCAGGGCATCGCGCCACTGGGTCAGGTTCTGCGCCGTGCCGCTGCAGCTCGTAGCGCTCCAGACCTGCCCCAGCGAGCAGCGCATCCACTGCAGGCCGCTGGGCCGGTGCACGGCGGTGCCGTCGTTCTGGAGCTCGAAGTCCGCCGTGGGCGTGGACGCCGCGACCTGCGCGTTGAAGCAGCTCTGGGCGCTGACCGGGCCGACGGCCGACAGCGCCCACAGCAGGGCGAGGAGCGCAGGCGTTCGCGTGCACAGGGCCCAGCCTCGACCGCGCGATCCGGAGGCGGCGATGCCGGCGCTCATGGCGCGCTCCTCACCAGCCGCACCGAACCGGCCAGGGTCTTGCTGGTGCCGTCGACCGGGGTGCCGTAGTCGAAGTATAGGCTCCAGGCCTGGTCGCTGAAGGGCGCGGGCGTGCCCGTCCAGGTGACGTTCGGCACCGGGTTCTGCGGGTTGCCGAAGTCGCCGGTGACGTCGGGAAACAGGGCGCTGTCGATCGCCGGCCAGCGCGTGCCGTAGTGGACGATCGACTCCAGCTCGCGCCGCGTCGGCATGCGCCAGTCGCTGCTGCCGCAGAGGCCGACGGCATTGACCGCTTCGACATAGCCCGCGCTGTCGCAGAACAGGCCGCCCGGGTTGCTGTCGGCGTCGTACTTGTCGAAGCACTCGCCAAGGTTGCTGCCGCCGGGATCGCCGCCGTTGCTGGCATTGGCGGTGCCGTCCGGCCGCTGCGCGCTGCTGTACCAGCTGTAGGTCCAGCGGCGGTCGCGAAGTGCAGGCACCGGCGTATGCGTCCTGACTTCCCAGTCCAGCCCGGTGACGTGGTCACGCACGCAGGACCAGCGCGTGCCGGCGGCCTCGCTGCCGGCATCGAAGCCCTGCGCATCGCGCGCCCAGGTCTGGTCCTGCACGGCGAGCGGCTGGCCATCCGCGCCGAGCTTGCTGAAGTCGAAGCCCCCCGCACCACGGCCCTGCTTGACGATGGCGCCTTCCTCGAAGGCGATGTCGCGGCCGTGGCGCGCGTCCTGTCCGGGGAAATCGACCGGATCGGGCAGCGGCGAGACCGCCGAGGCGGTGTAGACCAGGCGCTGGCCGCTGTCGTTGAGCAGGCCGGTCTGGGCCAGCGCGGACGCAGCCGGCAGGCTGGCCAGCAGGGCGAACGGAATGCAGCGCAGGGATGGCATGGCGACGACCTCGATCCGGCGGTGGACGGATCAAGGAATGCGCCGGCGCCGGCAAAACGAACGCGGCGCGCTCAGCCGCTGGCGCGCGGCGGCCCGATCAGGTCCCAGCGATTGCCGTACAGATCCTCGAACACCACCACCTGCCCGTAGGCCTCGCTGCGCGGCGCGCCGTCGAAGCGCGCACCGGCCGCGGCGAGCCGGGCGCAGTCGGCGTCGAAATCCACGCTGCGCAGGAACAGCCAGACCCGCCCCCCGCCCTGCCGACCGACATGCGCCGCCTGCGCCTCGTTCGCCGCCCGCGCCAGCAGCACCTGCATTCCACCCGGCACGCCGACCACCACCCAGCGCTTCTCGGACGTCAGCGGCGTGTCCTCGATCAGATCCCAGCCGAGCGCCCGCGTGTACCAGGCGATGGCCTCGTCGTAGTCGCGGACCAGCAGGGCGAACTGGAACAGCTGTGGGGGTGTGGGCATGGGCGGACTCGTCAAAGGAAGCAGTGAAGTGTGCCTGCCGACAATGACGAGGGCCGGAGTGTTGTCCTGCGTCCTAGGACATGAAAAACTCAGCCCATGCCCGGAATCAAGAGTCAAGACATCGTCCTGCTGCTCAAGCTGGTGAGCTTGGAGCGACAGCTTGGCCAAGCTCGTGTGGCCGAACTCAGGGCGCCCGCAGAGTGGATGGGCTGGACACCAGCCTCCGAAGAAGCCGGCGCAGCTGATCTCGATAACGAAGCCGACCTCTACGCCGTACGCAGCCTGGAGTTCAGCACCGGCATCAGCAAGTCCGAGGTCAGCGGCGGCCTGCGCCGCAGCCGCAGCGTCGGCCTGCTGCGCACCGATCGCCGCAGCGGTCGCCCCCAGGTGAACACCCAGGGCCTGCTGGAGTTGATCCAATACGGACTGAAGTACTTCTTTCCTGCTGAGCCCGGCCCACTCGTGCGCGGCATTCCCACGGCACATGCGGCTCCGGTGCTGGCGGGGCGCCTGATCGCAGCCGGTGAAGACATCTACGTCTGGCCCGATGCCCAAGGCCTGCGTCAAGGACAGGGCATCGCCCCTCTACACCGCTGCGTACCGATCGCGGTGCGACGGGATGCCTGGCTGTATGGCTGCCTGGCCTTGGTGGATTCGATCCGGATCGGGCGAGCTCGTGAGTCCATCGTCGCCGCGCAACTCCTGCAAAGCCAGTTGGGGATCAAGCCATGAGCAACTTCGCGCTGATGCATGAGGAGATGATCGGAAGAGTTGTCGAAGCCCTGGGCGAGGAGCTCCGCGCGCAAGTCGCATTCGTAGGCGGCTGCGCCACGGGCTTTCTACTGACCGACCCGATCGTACGCAACGCCGTCCGCTCGACCGACGATGTCGATGTGATCGTGCATGCCGTGGGTGCAGGGCCTTGGTACCTTCTTCAGGAGCAGTTGCAGAAGCGCGGCTTTCGACCTGCCGAAGATGAAGTGATCTGTCGAACTCGTCTTCGAGACGGCAAAACGCCAGAGCTTCTGGTCGACTTCATGCCAGACACACCCGACAACATCCTCGGCTTCAGCAACTACTGGTATCCGGACGCGCTGAGAACGGCGACATCTTTCAGGCTTCCGAACGGGCTGGAAGCGCGCATCGTCACCGCGCCGTACTTCCTCGGCACAAAGCTCGAAGCATTCAAGGGGCGCGGTCGCCGCTCGCCTCTCGGTAATACGGACATTCTCGATGTCCTGCTTGTCGTCGACGGCAGGCAAGAACTGCTTGACGAAGTTCAGGATGCTCCAACCCATCTCCGGCAGTACATCGGCTCCGAAATTGCGACTCTGCTTGAACTCCCGATGTTCGACTATGCGGTTCAGAACACGGCAGAGAGCCCAGACCGCGAAGACCTGATCTTCGATCGCCTCGAACGCCTGGCTGCGCTGCGGGACGCCTGAGGCTCTGACCGACCGCCAGCGCACGACGCCCGATCGCGCCGGCCTGGCTCCGCCGATAGCCCCTGTTTTCAATCTCACCCCGCGAGACGGCGGTGCGCTGTGCTTGCGCGGCTGCGGCTGCCCTGCGCCCGGGAAAGCGGCGAAGCCCGATGGCATCAAGCCGAGTACGGCGCTTGCGCAAAGCGTCCCCGCCTGGTCCGTCCTGCGGCGGCATGCGCCTCGCCGCGGCCAGCTTCAACGATTCCCGATGGCCAATTCCCGATTCCCTGCTGTCTTCACACCTCCGCGCTTGCCGCCCCGCTCGACACCACATAAATTTGTGCCCATGTCACTGACCGACCGCCAGCAAGCCATCCTCGATTTCCTGAGCGCCCGCCTCGCCCAGGACGGTTCGCCGCCGAGCCTGGCCGAGATCGCCGAAGCCTTCGGCTTCAAGCAGGCGCGCTCGGCGCAGGACCACCTGCGAGCACTCGAGGCCAAGGGCCTGATCGAACTGAAACCCGGCAAGGCGCGCGGCATCCGCCTCTTGATGCCGACGCCGGAGGCCGGGCTGCCGCTGGTCGGGCGGGTCGCGGCGGGGCGGCCGATCCTGGCCGATGCGCACATCGAGCGGCATGTCGCGGTCGACCCCGGCCTGTTCCGGCCGCGCGCGCATTTCCTGCTGCGCGTGCAGGGCGACTCGATGGTCGATGCCGCCATCCTCGACGGCGACCTGATCGCCGTGCACCGCACGCCCGAGGCACGCGACGGCCAGATCGTGGTCGCGCGCATCGAGGACGAGATCACCGTCAAACGTCTGCGCCAGCGCGAGGGTCGCCTGCAGCTGGTGTCGGAAAACCCGGCCTATGCGCCGATCGAGGTCGATGCCGGCTCCGGCGACAGCTTCGCCATCGAGGGCCTGTTCGTCGGCGTGCTGCGGCTGGGCACCGGGAACACGCCATGAGCGCCGACACCGCCACCCCGCTGGCCCAGCTGCTGACCGATCCGCGCCTCTGGCGCGCCGGCAGCGCGCGCAGCCAACGCGCCTCGGAATCGACCGGCGTGGCCGAGCTCGACGCCTTCCTGCCCACCGCCGGCTGGCCGCAGTCCAGCCTGAGCGAAGTGCTGTTCGCCGCCGACGGCCAGGGCGAACTGAGCCTGGTGCTGCCGCTGCTCGCGCGCCTGAGCAGCGGGCGCGGCCGGCTGGTGCTGGTGGCACCGCCGTATCGGCCCTACGCGCCGGCCCTGGTCCAGTCCGGCATCGAGCTGGATGCGCTGGTGGTGGTGCAGGCGCCGCCCAAGCAGGCTCTGTGGGCCGCCGAGCAGTGCCTGCGCGCCGGTTGCTGCGCGGCCGTGCTGTGCTGGCCGGATGCAGGCCGCGATGCCGACGAGCGCAGCCTGCGCCGCCTGCAGCTGGCGGCCGAAGCCGGGCACAGCCTGGGGATCGCCTTCCGGCCGCTGCGCACGGCCGCTCAGACCTCGCCGGCGGCACTGCGCCTGAGCCTGGATGCCGAAGGCGAACTGCACGTGCTGAAGGCGCGCGGCGCCAACCCGCCCACGCGCAGCCTGCGCTGGCGGCAGCGGGCGCCCAAAGCCGCGAACGCCCCCGCGCCCTCGTCAGCGCCGCGAGCACCCTGCGTCGCGGGAATGGCCCATCGCGAGGCCTATCGCGGCCCGCGACCTGGCCTGCCATCCGTTCTGCCACTGCACTGAGCGCAGATGAACGTGCTTCCCGCCGACTGCAGCCGCTGCTGGACGTCCCTCGCCGCAACGCGCTGCGCGACGCCTGCACGCATCGCGCTCGCCAGCCGAGAGTGTCTGCGTGCAGCCCGCCTTGCCACGACCGCCAAGCGGCGCCTGCGCGACGGCGTTCCGCTTCGCCACGCGCCCTGATGCCGGCCCACCATGTCGACGTCCACGCCACCGCCCCTGTGGGCCGCCGTGCACCTGCCGCAGCTGGCGCTGGATGCGGTGCTGCGCCAGCAGTCCGAACCTGAGGCGCCGCTGGTCCTGATCGAAGGCCCCGCGCAGCGCCGGCGCGTGCTCGATGCCAACCGCGCCGCGCGCAGCAGCGGCGTGCAGCGCGGCCAGGCGCTGGCAGCATCACGCGCGCTCTGCGCCGAGCTGCGCGCGCTCGAGCACCGCCCGCAGGACAGCCAGCGTCTGCTGGAGCTGCTGGCCGCCTGGGCCTACCGCTACAGCTCGATGGTCTGCCTGCCGCAGGCCGACACCGTGGTGCTGGAGGTCGGCCGCAGCTTCGGCCTGTTCGGCCAGTGGCCGGCCTTCGAGCGCCGCCTGCGCGCGGACCTCGGCGCGCTCGGCGTGCAGCACCGCATCGCCGCAGCCCCCACCATCAGCGGCGCCTGCCTGCTGGCCGCGCATCGCGACGGCCTGGCGGTGGACCGGCCCGACCCGCTCAAGCACGCGCTGGATCCGCTGCCGGTCGAAGCCCTGCCGCTGTCCGAGCGCGAGGCGGACAGCCTGCGCGGCATGGGCCTGCGCAATCTGCGCCAGGTGTTCGCCCTGCCGCGCGCCGGGCTGGCGCGGCGCTTCGGCCCCGAGCTGGTGGCGCAGATCGACCGCCTGCTCGGCCACGCGCCCGACCCGCAGGACCTGTACCGCCCGCCCGAACGCTTCGCTGCCCGCGTCGAATTCAGCTACGAGATCGAGCACTTCACGCCGCTGCTGTTCCCGCTGCGCCGGCTGTGCAGCGACCTCGCCGAATTCCTCACCGCCCGCGACGGCGGCGTGCAGCGCTTCGTGCTGGCGTTGGAGCACGAGGGCCAGCCCGCGACCACGCTGGAGATCGGCCTGCTCGCGCCCGAGCGCGAGGCTGCGCGCCTGTTCGAACTCGCGCGCGGTCGGCTGGAGCGCCTGCCCCTGCCGAAGGCCGCGCTGGCCCTGCGGCTGGAGGCCGAGGAGCTGCCGCCCTTCATCCCTGCGCGCAGCGATCTGTTCGACACCGCGCCGGGCCAGACCGAACCCTGGGAAGGCCTGCGCGAACGCCTGCGCGCGCGGCTCGGCGAAGACGCCCTGCAGCAGCTGGTGCTGACCGGCGACCCGCGCCCGGAGCGCGCCCAACAGTGGGTGCCCACCCGCAGCCAGGGCGACCCCGCGCAGCGCCCGGTACCGCGCCCGCCTTGGCTGCTGCCTGAGCCGCGCCCCCTGCGCGAAGCCGTCGCCGCCGTACTCGCCGGCCCCGAACGCATCGAAGCCGGCTGGTGGGACGAGGCCGACCAGCGCCGCGACTACTACCTGATCGAAACCACCAGCGGCCAGCGCGCCTGGGCCTTCCGGCCCGCGGGCGATGCGGCGAGCTTGCAGGGGTGGATGCTGCAGGGGTGGTTTGCTTGAAGAGCGGGGAGTGAGGCGGCTCGCTTGCGCGGCACTGACCAGCCCTCACCCCAACCTGCCTTCGCTTCGCTCGGGCTCTCGGGATCATCGGCTGCCACCGGCAGCCGATAAGCGACCCCGAACCGCTTCCCGATGGGAGAGGGGCTCATATTGACTCTTCGCTTGAGCTCTCGGATTTATGGCAGCCACCGGCAACCTAGTGCCCCTGCCCCGCGAAAACACCCGCGGCGAAGCGCCCCCGCGCCCAATACCCAAACGCCCCCGCAGCACCACCCCGCCCTACGCCGAACTGCACTGTCTGTCCAACTTCAGCTTCGGCCGCGGGGCGTCCAGTGCGATGGAGCTGTTCGAGCGCGCGCGGGCGCAGGGCTACGGCGCGCTGGCGATCACCGACGAGTGCTCGCTGGCCGGCATCGTGCGCGCCTACGAGGCGGCGAAGGCGACGGACCTCAAGCTGATCGTCGGCGCCGAGTTCAGCACCCGCGACCAGGGCTTCAAGTGCGTGCTGCTGGTCGAGGACCTGCCCGGCTACACCGCCCTGTGCGAGCTGATCACCCGCGCGCGGCGGCGTTCGGACAAGGGCGAATACCGCTTCGAGCTCAGCGACCTCGAACCGGCACCGCCCGGCCTGCTGCTGCTGTGGATTCCGCAGGCGCTGCCTGCGAGCGAACTCGAAACGCAAGGCCAGGCACTCGCGCAGCAGTGGCGCGATCGCTGCTGGCTGGCGGTCGAACTGCACCGCGGCCCGGACGATGAAGCGCACCGGGCGCAGCTGCTCGATCTCGCCGCGCGCTGCGGCATGCCGGCGGTGGCCTGCGGCGATGCCCACATGCACCTCCGCGCGCGACGACCGCTGCAGGACTGCCTGACTGCGCTGCGCCACCGGCTGAGCGTGGCGCAGGCACGCGGCCTGCTGTTCGCGAACGGCGAGCGCCATCTGCGCACGCGGCGCGCCCTGCTCGCGATCTACGGCGAAGCACTGATGGCGGAAAGCCTGCGCATCGCCGAGCGCTGTCGCTTCCAACTGACGGAGATCCGCTACCGCTATCCGCGCGAAGTGGTGCCCGAGGGCCATACACCGGACTCGTGGCTGCGCGCGCTGACCGAACAGGGCGCGCGCTGGCGCTGGCCGCAAGGCGTGCCGGACAGGGTGCAGGCACAGATCGGGAAGGAGCTCGCGATCATCGCCGAGCTCGACTACGCGGCCTATTTCCTGACCGTGCACGACATCGTCCGCTTCGCCCGTGAGCGCGGCATCCTCTGCCAGGGCCGCGGCTCGGCGGCGAACTCGGCGGTCTGCTTCGCGCTCGGCGTCACCGAGGTCGATCCCGCCCACAGCCAGCTGCTGTTCGAGCGCTTTCTGTCGAAGGAGCGCAACGAGCCGCCGGACATCGACATCGACTTCGAGCACCAGCGCCGCGAGGAGGTCATCCAGTACCTGTACGCGCGCTATGGCCGCGAGCGCGCGGCGCTGGCCGCCACCGTGATCTGCTACCGCAGCCGCAGCGCCCTGCGCGATGCCGGACGCGCGCTGGGCCTCTCCGCCGACCAGCTGGAGCAGCTCAGCGCGGCCTCGGCGCGCGGGCAAAGTGCGGTGCCGATCGAGGAGCGCCTGGCCGAGCGCGGCTTCGACCTCGACAGCCCGGTGGTGCGCCGGCTGCTGCAGATCGCGAGTGAGCTGAAGGGCTTTCCGCGCCATCTCTCGCAGCACGTCGGCGGCTTCGTGATCTCGGACGCGCCGCTGTCGACGCTCGTGCCGGTCGAGAACGCCGCCATGCCCGATCGCACGATCATCCAGTGGGACAAGGACGACCTCGACACGCTCGGCCTGCTCAAGGTCGACTGCCTGGCGCTGGGCATGCTGAGCTGCGTGCGGCGCTGCCTCGACCTGCTGCGCGAGGCGCGCGGCATCGAGCTCACGCCGGCCACCATCCCGGCCGAAGACCCCGCCACCTACGCGATGATCCAGCGCGCCGACACCGTCGGCGTGTTCCAGATCGAGTCGCGGGCGCAGATGGCCATGCTGCCGCGTCTGAAACCGCGCACCTTCTACGACCTGGTGATCGAGGTCGCGATCGTGCGGCCGGGGCCGATCCAGGGCCGCATGGTGCATCCCTATCTGCGCCGTCGGCAGGGCCTGGAGCCGGTGACCTATCCGTCGGCCGACCTCAAGCAGGTGTTCGAGCGCACGCTGGGCGTGCCGCTGTTCCAGGAGCAGGTGATGCAGCTCGCCATCGTCGCCGCCGGCTACACGCCCGGCGAGGCCGACGAGCTGCGCCGCTCGATGGCGGCCTGGAAGCGTCGCGGCGGGCTGGAGCACCACCGCGTGCGCATCCTCGAAGGCATGGCCGCGCGCGGCTATCCGCCGGAGTTCGCCGAACAGGTGTTCGAGCAGATCAAGGGCTTCGGCAGCTACGGTTTTCCGGAATCGCACGCGGCCAGCTTCGCGCTGATCACCTACGTCAGCTGCTGGCTCAAATGCCACCACCCGGATGCCTTCGCCTGCGCCCTGCTGAACGCCCAGCCGCTGGGCTTCTACTCGACCGCGCAGATCGTGGCGGATGCCCGCCGCCACGGCGTGCGCGTGCATCCGGTGGACGTGCGCTACAGCGGCTTCGACTCGCACCTCGAAGCCGGCGGCAAGGTCGCGCGCGGGCCGCTCCGGCTCGGCCTGCGCGAGGTGCGCGGGCTGAAGGCCGAGGCCGCGCAGCGCCTCCTGCAGGCGCGCGCGCGGGGGGACTTCCGCGACGTCGAGGACCTCGCCCATCGCGCCCAGCTCGATCGCGGTGATCTCGGCCTGCTCGCCGAGGCCGGCGCCCTGCGCGGCCTGGCCGGTCATCGCCACCGCGCGCGCTGGGCGGTGGCCGGCGTCGAGGCCACCCTGCCCCTGTTCGAGCACCTGCCCACGCCCGAGGTGCCGGTCAGCCTGCCGCCGCCGAGTGCCGCCGAGAACCTGCTGGCCGACTACGCGCGCACGGGTCTGTCGCTCGGGCCGCATCCGCTGGCCCTGCTGCGGCCGCAGTTGAATGCGCTGCGCTGCAGGCGCTCGCGTGATCTGGAGACCCTGCGCAACCGCAGCCACGTGCGCTACGCCGGCCTGGTCAGCCTGCGCCAGCAGCCCAGCACCGCCAGCGGCGTCACCTTCGTCACCCTCGAAGACGAGGACGGCATGGTGAACCTGGTGGTCTGGCAGCGGGTGGCGATCCGCGATCGCCGCGCCCTGCTGGAGTCGCGCCTGCTGCTGGTCGAAGGCCATCTCGAAAGTGCCGACGGCGTGCGTCACCTGATCGCCGGAAGGCTGCGCGACATCAGCGACCTGCTGGGCGCGCTGGATGCGCGCTCGCGGGATTTCCACTGAAGCCTGCAGCAACGGGCAGACCCACTGAAAAGCCGAAGGGGCCGGCAGATGCCGGCCCCTTCGCTTCGCTCCCAGCCAGGTCGCGAAGGATCAGCGCGGGATGTTGACCGTCCAGCCGGCGGTCCAGTTGTCGCGCGGGCCGGCGAAGGCACCGCGGTACTGCACCGGACGGAAGAAGGCGTCGCTCGGCGCCTGCCCGCCGCCCAGCAGCGGCGAGGTGGCGGTCGGCAGGAAGCCGTTGGCGACCAGCAGCGGAGCGCCCGTGCCGTTGCCGGTGCCGGCATTGAACCAGGCGCTGACCGCGTAGGCGGCGCTGGCGCTGTCCTCGAACAGGCCGGCGCCGCAGCTGCCGACCCAGGAGCGGGTCATGGTCAGGCTGTTGCCGGTCTGCGTCGCCGAGCTCAGGGCATAGGTCTGGGCATCGATCAGGTTGATGCAGCGATCACGGAAGCCGGTCACCACGACGTTCGCGTAGTTGCCGCCCGAGCCGCGGCGGATGCGCATGCCCTCGTTGCCGACATCGGCGCGGCCGACCAGGGTCAGGTTGGACACGGTCGGCAGGGTGCGCGGCGTCTTGTCCGAGGCGGGGTTGTCGTTGTCCGACTCGATGCCGTTGCTGTCGCTGCCCTGGTCGGGGTTCACGCCCTGCCAGCCCAGCGCGAACTGGAGCTTGCCGTTGTAGCCCTGGTCGAAGTCGAAGCAGTCGTCGCCCATGTTCGAGCAGACCAGGTACTTGCCGTTGACGCTGCCGCCGAAGAACTCGAAGCCGTCGTCGAGGCCGCCATCGACCTGCACGTACTCCAGCACCGTGCCCGAGCCGACCGCATTCAGGGTCAGCGCATTCAGTTCCTCGTTCGGCGCGATCTGCTGGCCGGCCCAGAGGATGCGCACGTAGCGCAGCGCGCCCGAGCTGTCGTTCTCGACCGCCGGCACGGCGCCGTAGACCAGCTCCGGCACCGCCTCGAAGCGGCAGGTGGTGGTGGCGGTGGCGTCGTTGCAGATCGAGCGGCCGTTCAGCACGATGCCCGCCCACGAGCCGGGGTTGGCTTCCGGACCAGTGAAGGTGATCGGCTGGGTGGCCGTGCCTTCGGCGTACAGGCGGCCGCCCTGCTTGACCGCGATGAAGTTCGGCGAACTGCGGTCGGTCGAGCCCTGCACGGTCACGCCCGGCGCAACGGTCAGGGTGGCGTTGTTCTCGACCGTCACCTGGCCGCGCACGATGTACTTCTTGCCGGCCGGCAGGAACAGGTGGCTGGTGATGCTGTTGGGCAGGCGGCAGTCGCTGCCCTCGGCGGTGGTGCCGGCCGGGCAGGTCGCGGCCGGCTCGTTGCATTCCAGCGAGCTGATCTTGCTGCTGGGCGCGAACACGAAATTGGCATTGGCCAGGCCCGAGGCCGCATTCGGGCTCACATTCACGGCGATGCCTTCGCAGGTGAAGGAGACGCTGGCGCTGCCCATCGAGGCCTCGGCCGGGCTGCCACGCTCGCTGAAGCGACCGCCGCTATAGCGCAGCAGGTTGACGTTGGCGTAGTCGAGCTGGCCGGCCACCATCGGGATGGCGAAGGTCGCCCACAGCTGGTTGCCGCTGTTGTCGTAGCTGAAGAAGGCGCCGAAGGTGACGTTGGCTTCGGGGATGTAGTCGAGCAGCAGGCCCTTGTTGCGGCCGATGTCGCGACCGTCCACCCAGGCGCCATCGAACGCTTCAGTGACGATCGAGGCCGAGGCCGGGCCGGCCAGGGCTAGCACGCACGAGGTCGCGAGCAGGGTCTTGCGGAAGGAACGCATGGGGAAGCTCCGTAAGTGGGGGATCGCGCCGACGGTGCCGACGGGAATCCCCACACTAAGAAGCTTTTGTTTCAGCGAGCCTGCGCGGCCATGACCGTTTGGTGACACCGCAACCGTGGCGGGTTCAGAACTTCCACTCCACCGACAACGCGGCCTCGCGGCCCTTGCGGAAAGCGCGCGTGGGCGCACCGCCCTGCTCGAAGCGCACTTCCGGGTCGAGCAGGTTGCGCAGGCGCAGCTTCAGGCCGAAGCCGTCCCAGGGCAGCTGCTGCGACAGCGTGAAGTCGAGCTGGTGGAAGGGCTGCTCGTAGACATCGGGCAGGCCGTTCACGCCGACCCGAGAGATGCGCTCGCCGAACACGTTCCAGGACAGCTGGGCCTCGGTGCGCCCCTCGGGGTGCAGGTAGGACAGGGAGGCGTTGGCGACGTACTTCGACTGCCCCTGAAGCGGGCGCACGGCATTGGTCTGGATGCCGGGGTCGCCCAGGTCGATCTCGGAGTCGATGCGCGCGTAGTTGGCGCCGACATACACGTCCTGCCAGGGCAGGCGCTGCAGGAAGGACGGCAGGAAGCCGAACTTGCCGACCCGCTCCAGCGAGCGGTACACGTCGAACTCGATGCCGATGTTGGTCGCGCTGTCGGCGTTGTCGATGGCCAGCAGCTCGCCCGAGGCCGGTGTCGAGATCAGCTCGATCGGGTTGGTGAACTCCTTCGAGAACAGCGCGATCGAGAAGCTCTCCAGGGTGCTGAAGTAGTACTCCCAACGCAGGTCGAGGTTCTCGATCTCGGCCTGCACGAGATCGGGATTGCCCTGCACGCGCACGTCGAGCAGCGGGTCGACGAAGTTGGCCGGCGACTGCTCGCGGATGTCCGGCCGCGACAGGGTGGTGCTGTAGCCCAGCCGGACCTGCGCCTTGTCCGAATACGCCCAGGTCAGCGAACCCGCCGGCAGGTCGTCGCTGCTGTCCAGCACGCCGATGATCGGCGTGGCATTGGGATCGAAGGGCCGCACCGTGGTCACGGTCTGCAGCATGTCCTCACGGCGCAGGCCGAGGTTGGCGCGCAGCTGCCACCCACTGGCATCGAGCATCAGGTAGCGCGCGTCGAGCTTCTGGCTGGCGGTGTAGGCGTCGCTGGACAGCGTGCCCTCCTCGAGGCGCAGGCCGTTGGGGCCGATGTTGCCCGGCTGCAGCAGGTCTTCGTAGTTGAGGATGTCGCCTTGCGGGCGGCGGCCGGAGAAGCGGAAGCGGCGGATGCTGGAGACGCGGTCGCGCTGCATCTGCGCCACGCCCGCCTGCACGCCCAGTTCGACCGCCTCGCCCAGCTTGAACAGCTTCTTGAGATCGACGCTGTAGTCGCTGGCTTCGTCGTTCAGCACCTCGTAGCGCTGCTGGTTGAAGCTCTCGAACAGGAAGTCGCCGACGCCCTCGTCGAAGGTGAAGCGGAAGGTGCGCGCATTCGGCGCGAAGCGGCTGGCGCTGGCGTCGGTGCCCTGCCAGCCGAGATGCAGGCCGCCCAGCGCCGGAAAGCTGTGCTCGCCGGCCAGCTGAAGCGTGTCGAGACCGTTCTCGATCCATTCGAGCGTGGTCACCCGATCGATATTGCCCGAGCCCAGCACGCCCTCGTCGATCTGCACCTCGTCGGTGGTCTGGCGCAGGCGCGTCATCGTGAGGTCGACCGCGTGGTGCTCGCCGACCTTCAAGCCCAGCACGCCGAACACGCTGCCGTCGATCGCGCGCTCGGTGCTGCGACGCTCGAAATCCTCGGCCGGCAGCAGTTCGTCCTGGAACAGGCTGTAGCTGCGCCGGGTCTCGGTGTTGTCGTTCCAGGCGTGGGCATAGCGGACCGCCGCCACGTAGCCCAGGCGCACGTCCGAATCGCCGAAGCGGAAGTCGTCGCCCACACCCAGACCGAGACTGCCGTTCGGAATGAGGCTGTCCTCGCGCGTGGCGTAGCCCAGCGCCGCGAGCTCGCGGCCAGCGGCCTGCAGCTCGGTGGGGTTGCTGGGCAGACGATCGACCCCGAACACGCTGGGGGCGTAGCGCGCGCCGCCGTCCTCGCCAGTCCAGTCGCGGCGCCCGCCGTCGTAGCGCAGGCCGTCCTCGCCGGTGGTGCCATCGGCGTAACCCACGGTCAGCGAACTGCGGAAGAAGAACGCCTCCGGTACCCCGCGAGTGCGCAGCTGGATGGTGCCGCCGCCGAACTCGCCGGGCATGTCGGCCGAGTAGGTCTTCTGCACCACGATGCCCTGCAGCACCTCGGTGGGGAACAGGTCCAGCGGCACCACGCGACGGGTGGGGTCGGGGCTGGGCACCTGGGCGCCGTTCAGGAGGGTGCTCGAATAGCGCTCACCCAGACCGCGCACATAGACGAACTTGCCGTCGACCAGGGTCAGGCCGGTGACGCGCTTCAGGGCGCCTGCCGCATCGGAGTCGCCGGCGCGCGAGATCTGCTCGGCGCCGAGGATGTCGGTCACCGCCGAGCTGGTGCGGCGCTCCTCGACGAAGCTCGCCAGCGAGCCCTCGATGAAGGGCTCCAGCACCACGAACTCGGGCAGTTCGACGCCGGTGGGCGTGAGCTCGATGGCCTGCTCGGTGGTCTGCTCGCTGGCGATGCTCACGCCCTCGAAGCTGCGCGAGGCGAAGCTCGGCGCCAGCACCGAGATGGCATAGGTGCCCGGCGGCACCTCGGCGCTGAAGCGGCCTTCGGCGTCGCTCACGAGATCGATCGGCGTGCCAGAGACATACACCCGTGCGCCGGCCACCGGTTTGCCGTCTTCGCTGTTGAAGACGCGGCCGCTCAAGCGCCCGGGCGGGCCCAGTTCGGGCTTGGCCTCGGCGGCCGCGGCGGCGCCGGCATTGGTGCTCTCGATGAACACGCTGGGTGCGGCATCGGGATAGAGCGTGGCGATGATCTGCGCGTCTTCGTCCTCGACCAGGTTCAGCTCAAGGCTCAGCACTTCGGCGCCGTCACGCAGCACGCGCAAGGTGCGCGCGCCCGGCTCGATCTTGAGGTTCAGGGCGCCGTCGCTGCTGGTGCGTCCGCGCGGCGCGGAGTCGATCTGCACTTCGGCATCGGCCACCGGCCGGCCTTCGTCGAACAGGTAGAGCGACAGCTCGGCGGGCTCGGCCGCGCCCGCCGAGGTGGCGACGAGGGCGGAGATGGCGAGAGCAAGCAGGCGGCGCTTCATGGCGTGGCGTTCCAGGGATCGTGATGCCCGCGCTGCGCGCAGGCAGGGTGCATCAGGCGCAGGCCCAGGGCGTATCGGCGCATTCCTGCATCAGCCGGCGCAGCTCGGTGGCGCGACGGAACAGCTCGGGCCGGGTCAGCATCTGCAGATGGGTTTCGACGCGCTCGAACTGGCCGAGGCGGTACCAGGCATAGGCCAGCGCGTAGCGCAGGTCTTCGTCGGCCCAGAGGCCGGCGCGACGCAGCGCGCCTTCCAGCGCGGTGACCTCGGCGTACTTGCGCGCGGCGATCAGCAGGCCGACGCGCTGCTTCAACTTGCGCTCGCCGTCCTCGACCCGCGCATTCAGGTTCAGCGCGCGCGTGGTCTGGCCGGCTCTTCGATACAGCTCGGCGGCTTCGACCAGCAGCTCGGGCTCGCGCTCGGCTTGCGCTGCCATCACCTCGGCCGCGGCCAGCGGCCTGCCGCTTTCCAGCCAGGTCTGCGCCAGCGCTCGAGCGATCGCGCCGTTGTCCGGAAACTTCAGGCGCGCGGCTTCGAGAAAGCGCAGGGCCTCGTCGAAGGACTTGCTGCGACGGAGCGCGGTGCCGATCGCGGCGTAGTCCTCGGCCTTGGGCTCGCCGCGATTCAGGTAGTCGCGGCCCAGCTCGGCGGCTTCGGCGTACAGCCCGGCCTCGACCAGATAGAAGACCTGCCGACGCTGGAAGCTGAGGTTCCCCGGAAAGCGGTCGCCGGCCTGGCTCAGCGTATCGAGCGCCGCCTGCCGCTGACCCTGCATCCACAGCGCGTGCGCGCGCAGCAGCCAGGCGCCGCTGATGCCGTTGACGGCTTCACCGGCCTCGTCCAAGGCCTGCACCGCCTGTTCATAGCGCTCCAGACCGAAGTAGGCCTGGGCACGGTAGAGGTGGATCATCGGCTCGGTCTGGCCCGCACCGACCGCGGCGTCGAAGGCCTCGGCGGCGGTTTCGAGCTGCTGCTGCTCCAGCGCGATCAGGCCGCGCACGGTGTGGTACTTGGCGAGGTCGATGCCCTCGACGCTCAGATCCACGCGGGCCAGCGCCTCGGCGGCGCGCGCGGCTTCACCATCGCGCATCAGCAGGGCGGCAAGCTCAACGTAGTCGACTTCATCGTCGCTGCTGTCCTGCGCGGTCGAGTGCAGCGAGAGAGCAAGCAGCAGGGCGAGTGCAAACAGACGACTCATGACAGGTTGAACCTCACGCGCTGGGTGGCCCACACGCGCACGTTCTCGCCGCGGTAGGTGGCGGGCTCGAACTTCCAGGTCTGCACGCCGGCCACGGCGACGTCGTCGAACACGCCCGCGGGCTGCGCTTCCAGCACCTTGACGCGCTCGACCTGGCCGGTCGGGCCGATCAGCACGCTCAGCAGCACGTAGCCGGTGACGCCCTCGGCGCGCGCACGCGGCGGGTAGGTCATCGGCGTCTGCACGATCGGTCGCGGCGCGACGTCGACGGTGTCGTCGGTCATCACCACCTCGCTGCTGTCGCCGAGGATGTCATTGCCAAGGCCCAGCTCGTCGGCGTCGAAACCGGGCAGACCGAAGTCGAGCCCCGACAGCCCGCCGTCGAGACCCGCGATCGGCGCAGGCGCGCTGCGCTGCGGCGGGCGACGCGGCGGCTGCGGACGACGCACGGGTTCCGCGGGCGGAGGTGCCTCCTTCTTGACCACTTCGATCGCGCTGAAGGCCCCGGCGTCTTCGCCTTCCGGCGGCTCGAAGGGCTGGTTCATCCACAGGACAAGAGCAAGCACAAGCACGGTGCCCAGCGCCGAGACGCCGAGCCCGACAAGGCGCGGGTCGCGCAGGCGCATCAGCCTTCTCCCGCCTCAGCGACCGTGGCAACGCCGACTTCTTCGGCACCGGCAAGGCGCGCGGCATCGACCACGCGGATCAGCTTCTCGGCTGGCACCTCGTCATCGGTAATCACCAGCACCGATTTCTGGGTCATGCCCTTCAGCTGGTCGCGCACGCGCGACTGGATCACCCACTCACGCACCGGCTCGCCGTCGAGGTAGGTCTCGCCCTGGCGGTCGATGTACAGGCGCACGGCCTTGGTCGAGGCCACCACCTGCGACTGCGAGGCCGGACGGTTGATGTCCAGCTTCATGTCCTTGACGAAGGTCGTCGAGACCATGAAGAAGATCAGCAGGATGAAGGTCATGTCGATCATCGGGGTGAGATCGACGGCGGCCTCGGGAGACTTGCTCTGACGACGACGCAGCATGAGCGGATTGCCTTAGGCGGTGGCCGGCGCAGCCGGCACGTGGCGATGGTCGGCTTCGGGGTCGAAGCGGCTGATCAGCAGGTCCTTGATCTGGGCGAGATCCAGCTCCAGCTGCTGCTGCCTGCGGTCGAGAAGGAACTTGACGATCACACCCGGGACCGCGACCACGAGGCCCATCTGGGTGGTGAACAGCGCGGTGGCGATGCCGGCGGCAATGCCGCCGCCCTGCGAGAACAGGCTCATGTCGCCGAGCGAGCTGAAGGTTTCGATCATGCCGGCCACGGTGCCGAGCAGGCCCAGCAGCGGCGAGATGCCGACCATGGCGGTGATCATGGTGGCGTGTCGCTTGATCTCACCGTCGAACTCGGCGAAGGACTCGTCCAGGTAGCGGCGCAGATGCGGACGCGGCTGCGCGCACACCGCCATGCCGCGCACGATGGCCTGGTCGACGATGCCGTTCGGCGCCTTGGCGCGGCCATCGGCATAGCGCTTGATCAGCACCCGCACATTCTTGCGGCTGCCGCGGCGCAGCAGCATCCAACGCGCGCCGATGGCGTACCAGAGCAGCATGGCGCAGACCACCAGCACCGGCATGACAAAGCCGCCGGCGACGAGGTAGTTGCCGATGGACTGCACTGCGCCATCGTTGGGGTCGAGGCCAAGGGCCATGCGGGGATCTCCGGGCTGCGCGTCGAGGCTCAGGCGGCCTTGCGCGAGGGCGCAAGACGCACTTCCTGGACCAGATTGACGACCTTCAGCGCGGCCTTCTCCATGTCGTCCTTGATGCGCTCGGCCCAGCCGTTCAACAGGCTGCCGAACAGCAGGCAGGGAATCGCCACGATCAGGCCCTGCTCGGTGGTCACAAGCGCCACCGCGATGCCGCCAGACAGCAGCTTGGGATCGGAGGTGCCGAACTCGGTGATGACATCAAACGTCTGAATCATGCCGGTGACGGTGCCGAGCAGGCCGAGCAGTGGGCCGACCGCCGCGATCATCAGAATGAAGGCGCCAAAGCGGTTGAGGTGGGTCGACTCGTGCAGGATCGACTCCGAGATGATGTCTTCCAGGTGCTCGCGCTCGCGGTCGACGTTGCGCAGGGCGGCGGTGACCACGCGCGCGGCCGAGCCCTTGAAGCGCTTGGCGGCGGCGATGGCGTCATCAATCCGCCCGGCCCGCACGGCCGGGCCAACGCCGTCCATGATGGCCTGGATGCTGGCACCCGCGCGCTGCAGGAACAGCGCGCGCAGCACGACGAACACGAGGGCCAGGGCGCCCAGCGCAAGGATGATGTAGCCGATCAGGCCGCCCTTCTTCATCTCGTTGATGAAGCTCTTGTCCTCGGGATCGAGCACGGCGGTGTTGGTGTTCTCGAACAGGTAGGCCTGCAGGGTCGCCGGCAGCTGGCCCTGGGCCAGCGCCTGCGCGCTTTCGGCGGCCGGATCCTTCCACAGACGGAAACGCTCTCCACCCGCGGGCACCAGCGCGCCGCTGCCCTTCTCGCTGACGCCAAAGGCAGCGATGTTGCCGAAGCGAACGATCTGGCCCTGCACCTCGGTGCCATCGGCAAGGAAGAAGGCGCCGGCCTCGCGGCGGATCTCGCCGAGCTGGCCGAGCTGGGCGATGCCCTGCTCGAACATGCCCTGGAGCTTGGCCAGTTCATCGCGGGCGGCGAAGTCATCGGCCGACAGCGACTCGTTGCCGAAGCCGGCCAGCGTGCTGCGCGCCTGCTCCAGGGTGGCGTCGATGAAGCCCGAGTTTTCGGCCAGCGCGAACGCGGCCTGCTCGATGCGGGTCAGCTCTTCGGTCGCGGTCTCGGCTTCGGCGCGCTCGGCGAACACGCGGTCCTCGAGCGCGGCGACCTCGGCCTCCAGCCGCGACTTCTGCGCGGCGGTCTGCTGACGGATTTCGTTGACGCGCGCGGTCAGCTCACGCTTTTGCGCTTCCAGCAGGGCGTACTCGCGGCGATAGGCCTGCTCGACGTTGACGGTCGGGGCCGGCGCGGTTGCGGCGGCTGCGGCAGCAGGCGCAGCGGTCGCTGGCTGCGCGGGCGCGCTGTCCTGGGCCAGCGAAGCGAACGGCAGCAGGCCGCTCAGAAGAAGAATGGCGAGGCGGTTCATCGGGCGGCTCCGGCGGCGGCCAGCGGCAGTTCGAACCAGCCCTGGCGGATCTGCTTGCCCAGCGCGTCGAACAGGTTGCGCACCTGCGCCTGCTGGCGTGCTTCGGTGAGTTCGACGAAGGCCCAGCCGCTGCCCTGGCGCTGGGCCTGACCCAGGCGTCCATCGCGGGTGCGGAAGTACAGGGCCATCGAGCCGAGCTTGGCGACATCGGCCAGCACGCGCTCCTCGCCGAGTTGGATGGTCTGGGTGTGCAGACTGTTGTCGCGCGAGAGCCGGAACTCGTCCTCGAAATAGGCCCAGAGGCGGTTCACGCCGCGCTGCGCGGGCACGCTGCCGTTCTCCAGCTCGCCGCGGAAACGGTCGAGTTCGCCGAGCCGCTCTTCGATCTTGAAGGGCAGGCCCGACTGGATGTGCGTCTTCAGGGCTTCAATGGCACTGAGCAGGGCCGGCCGCAGGTTGTCGCCGCTGGCGCCGGCCGCTTCAATCTCGGCCTGCTTCGCGGCCAGCTTCTCGCGGGCCTCGCGCGCCGACAGGCCCTGGCGCTCGGCGCTGTTGCTGAGCTCGGCTTTCTGCTGGTTCAGGCTCGCCAGCATGACCCGCTGCTCTTCGCGCAGCAGTTCGAGCTCGGCGTTCAGCTGCTCGACTTCACCGCGCAGGCGGATCAGGCCCTGGGCCAGCGCATCGGCCTCGTCCTGGGCGGAAACGGGAACGACAGCCGCGATGCACAGGGCCGCAAAGGCAGCCAGTGCGCGCGGTCGCAACGCGGTGGGGCGGGTCATGGAGGCTCCGGACAGCGGGATCGGCGCGGCGCAGGTCGCGCTCGGCAGCCGCATACGCTATGACCGGGCAGTTGCGCTTTTATGACAGGGCGTTCATCCGCCTGAAACATCCGCGCGCGGCACCGCTGCGCGAACCGGCGCGCGCAGGTTTGCCCTGGCGGGTGCGCGACAGGTCCTCATCCAAGCCGTTGGCGGCAAGGGTGCAGCTCCCAGCGGGCCAGGGCGCACCCTGTTCCCGCAGTGGCTTCTCCGGCCAGCGCCGGATGTCTCGCGCCTGCAGTGGCGGTGGCTGATCGCTCTGCGCTTGCACACGGCGCCGTGGACCGGGAAAAGCAGGCGCCACGCCAGGATCCGCGCAGGACACGCTCAGCGCGCGAGATGCCCATGCTACTGGCGTCGATAGTCCCGACCGGTGCCGATCCACTTCAGTGGCAATTCACCCGCCCGCGCCAAGACTCGGCCGATGATGCGCGCCGCGTGCGAGCATCGGGCTGCCGGACGCCAGCCTGTGCGTCCTGATCCGGGGAGTGCGCCATGAAACGCTGGAAGTCCGCCCTGTTGCTGCCGCTGTCGCTGCTGCTCGGCGGCTGCGTCACCTACCCCACCTACACCTACCGCGACGGCACGCCGGTGCGTGAGACGCACTACGTCGGCGATGACACCTACTACAGCCCGGCCGACGGCGACTACGGTGACTACTACAGCGGGGGCTACCGCTACGGCTCTGGCGGCTATCGCTACTACGCCCCGGATTACATCAGCTACTCGGCCTACTACTCCCTGTTCTGGCCGCTGCACCGCTGGTACCACGACCCCTACTGGTATCCGGACTTCCATTACGGGGTGACCTACTTCCCGCGCAACTATTTCAGCGTCAGCTTCCACAGCGGCTGGCGCGGACACAGCCTGCCCCGCTGGGGCTATGGCAGCGGCTACAGCATCGCGCTGGGCTACAGCCACTGGTACTCGCCCTATCGCTACAGCTGGGTCGACAGCTATTACGACTGGGATCGCTACCGCTTCCACTACCACGACAACCGCCAGGGTCACGGCTATTACGCGCCGGCCTACAGCCAGTCGCGCTTCGGCCACGCGCGCAACGCCGCCGAGCGCCTCGCCTGGCAGGAACGTGAGCGCGCCGCCGTGCGCGGAGAGGGCATCGCGACCGGCCTCGGCAGGCCCGCCACGCGCGCCTACGACAGCGGACGCTTGCCCTACCGGGGCGCGGACTACGGCCGTGGCGGCGAGACGCGCGTAGCGCCCACTCCGGCGCCGGCCTTCGGACCCGTCCGCTCGGGTGCGGCGCGGGATGCGTGGTCAGAGCCCGGCTTCGATCCTCGCGAGCAGCGAGGTGCTCCCACGCGCAATTTCGAAAGTGGCCGCCGTGGGATCGGCGAGCGGAGCGCTGACAGCGAGGGCGTGCCCTTGCCCGCGGCTCCGCGATCCGACGCGCCCACGCTGCGCAGTGCCCCTGCGCGCGCCTATGGCGACGCCCCGGACTCCCGCGATCGCTTTCGCGGCCGAGACATGACGCCCGCCGAGAGCTACCGGCAGGTGCCGCGCGCGATGACGCCGCCGCGCGAGTATCGCGAACCGCCCCGCGACTACGCGCCGGCGCAGCGTTTCGAGCCCGCGGCGCCGCGAAGCGAGTTCCGGAATGAACGCGGCGCACGAGGCTCCGACTTCGGCGGTCGTGGATTCGATTCGCCCGCACCTCGGATGGAGACCCCGCGTGAGGACGGATTCCGCAGCGCGCCCAGCGAGATGCGCAGTGAGCCAGCGCCCCGATTCGAGGGCGGCGGACGCGAGGCGCGGGAAGAGCGGGACGGGGCGCGGGCGCGCGAAGCACTGCAGTTCGAATAGCCCCGCGTTGACGCAGGCCAGACCGAGGGTGGAAGCGCGCACGGGCGTCGAGAGGTCGCTCTCGGCGCAGGCAGGATAGGCACCTGAAGGGCGAACGCCGGCTCGGCGGCGCGCCAATGCCGAGTCTTCATGCGTCTCAGGGCAAGTCGTGGAGCAGCGGGGCGTGCGTCAGCGGAACAAGCCGCGAGCCGCCCCGTGGGGCGTGGGGCCGCGCGACAACGAAGCCCGGTGCGGCTCAGGCCGCCAGTCGCGCCAGCGCGTCGCGAATCATTCGCTGCTGCCGCTGCAGGCGTTCAAGTTCGGCTTCGCTGGCACGCTGCCGTGCCTGCTCCTGGGCCTGCTCGACGCGATACAGCTCGACCATCAGGTCGTGGCGGTAGCGCAGATCTTCGGACATGTCGAAGTGCTCGATAACATTCATGCGTTGGGTTCCTGCACGGTGAGACTGAACTGCTGGATAACCTTTGGTGACTTGCATCACAGAGGTTTGTAAAAAAGCTTGCACGGCTGGACAAAGCAGCGGCAGAATCTGGCGGACTGACGCTTGAGGTCGGGTTCTGACGCGAAGCCCATGCTTCCCGGCCCCCCTCTGGCACGCTCATCGGCGCCCGGGCAAACGGTCCCCTGGATTCCCCCTGTTCCTAAGACCGCCGGGCGCCGACTCTCCTCTGATCAGACACCCCGGAACGCGGGCGACATCGCGTTCTTGCCTGTTGTCACCTTTGCGTTTGGACACAGCGGTTTCGCACTGTGTCGCTGGGCTTGCCGCAAGCCGGCCATGACCTGAGGTTCCGCCCTGGCGACCATGGTTTTCGATGGCTTGGCGTGCGCCAACATTGGGGCGTGACGCTGGCGCCGCGGCCGCGTCGTTCCGACCGCGGCCGCGCGCCGTGCTACCCCGCCGCGCGCATGGCCGGTCCCTGTTCCATACCCGGCCACCTTGCGGTCAGCCGCGGCGGGTGCGGGCTGGGCGAAGCAGTTTGCGTGCCAAGCTCGATGGCCTTCACGTCTTGCCGCGACAGGTTCAGGCTCCCGGCCTCAGAATCCGCGCCCTGCCCTCGCCTTCCGCTGGACCACCCGGACCGCAGCCATGGATCATTTCGATGTCATCGTCGTCGGCGGCGGCCACGCCGGCACGGAAGCCGCGCTGGCGGCCGCTCGCACGGGCGCGCGCACCCTGCTGCTTAGCCACAGCATCGAGACCATCGGCGCGATGAGCTGCAATCCGGCCATCGGCGGCATCGGCAAGGGTCATCTGGTGCGCGAGGTCGATGCACTGGGCGGCGTCATGGCCTGGGCTGCTGATCGCGCCGGCATCCAGTGGCGCACGCTCAACGCCTCTAAAGGCCCCGCGGTGCGCGCCACGCGCTGCCAGGCCGACCGCATGCTCTACCGCGCGGCGATCCGCGAGGCGGTGGAGAACGCGTCGAACCTGCGCCTGTTCCAGCAAGCGGTCGACGACCTGCTGATCGAAGGCAGGCGCGTGGTCGGCGTGCGCACCCAGATGGGCCTCGACTTCTTTGCGCCAGCGGTGGTGCTGACCGCCGGCACCTTCCTGGCCGGCCGCATACATATCGGCCCCGCGCAGTACAGCGGCGGCCGCGCCGGCGATCCGCCGGCGATCGCACTGGCCGAGAAGCTGCGCGAGCTCGACCTCGGCGTGGGCCGGCTCAAGACCGGTACGCCGCCGCGCATCGACGGCCGCACGCTCGACTACTCGGTGATGGAGATCCAGCCCGGCGACGATCCGGCGCCGGTGTTCTCGTTCATGGGCTCGCGCGCCTCGCATCCGCGCCAAGTGCCCTGCTGGATCACCCACACCACCCCGCGGACCCACGAGACCATCCGCGGCGCGCTCGACCGCTCGCCGCTGTACTCGGGCCAGATCGAAGGCACCGGCCCGCGCTACTGCCCCTCGATCGAGGACAAGGTGGTGCGCTTCGCCGAGCGCGACTCGCATCAGATCTTCGTCGAGCCGGAAGGCCTGAACACCCACGAGATCTATCCCAACGGCATCTCGACCTCGCTGCCCTTCGATGTGCAGGTGGAGCTGGTGCGTTCGATCCGCGGCTTCGAGAACGCCCAGATCACCCGCCCGGGCTATGCCATCGAGTACGACTTCTTCGACCCGCGCGGCTTGAAGGCCTCCCTGGAGACCAAGGCCATCGAAGGCCTGTTCTTCGCCGGCCAGATCAACGGCACCACCGGCTATGAAGAAGCCGCGGCGCAGGGCCTGATCGCCGGCCTGAACGCCTCGCGCCACGCGCGCGGCGAAGCGCCGTGGACGCCACGCCGCGACGAGGCCTACATCGGCGTGCTGATCGACGACCTCATCACCATGGGCGCGCCCGAGCCCTACCGCATGTTCACCTCGCGCGCCGAGTATCGCCTGCAGCTGCGCGAGGACAATGCCGACCTGCGGCTGACCGCGATCGGCCGCGAGCTTCGTCTGGTGGACGATGCGCGCTGGGCGCGGGTCAGTGAGAAGCGCGAAGCGATCGAACGCGAGAGCGCGCGACTGGCTGCGATCTGGGCCGCACCCAACAACGCCTTGGGCGCTGCGATCGCGGCCCAGCTTGAAGTGCCGATCAGCCGCGAGACGCCGGCGCTGGACCTGCTGAAGCGCCCGGAGATCGACTACGCGAAGCTGATGCAGATCGAAGCGCTGGGCCCGGGCATCGACGACGCCGAAGCCATCGAGCAGATCGAGGTGCAGACCCGCTACAGCGGCTACCTCGAACGCCAGCGCGAGGAGATCGAACGCGCGCGCCGCAGCGAGGGCACGTCGATCCCCGCCGACTTCGACTACGCCTGCGTCACCGGCCTGTCGGCCGAAGTGCTGCAGAAGCTGCGCGCGACCTGTCCCGAGACCGTAGGTCAGGCCAGCCGCATCCCCGGCATGACGCCAGCGGCGATTTCTCTGCTGCTGGTGTTCTTGAAGCGGGGATTCGGGAGTCGGGATTCGGGATTGGGCGAGCGCGGCGCGGCAACCTCGGGCGCAGCGCGGTAGCTCCACCGCAAGGCATGAGGACGCTGCTGAGCCCCTCTCCCCTTGGAGCGGTTTTGGGGACACGGATCGGCTGCCGGTGGCAGCCGATGGCCCCGAGAGCCCGAGCGAAGCGAGGTGGGGTTGGGGTGAGGGTTCGACCGAAGCACCGACGCGAACCTTGCCTGAACGCACCGAAAGCTTCGCAACAGCGCCCTCGATGAGGACACCCAGCCCTCTCCCACCGGGAGAGGGACTCAAGTGTGGCTTCGCTCCGCCTCCACCCTCATGCTCCGCAGGCGCCCACCATCGTCACGCTTCGAACGGCCCCTCATCCGGCGCTGCGCGCCACCTTCTCCCGTGGGGAGAAGGGCGAAGAGCCGAGCACCGAGCCTCACGGCTCCGAATCCCGAATCCCCAATCCCCGCTCTTCCATCCCGCTCCCAGCCCTCCAACCAAAGCCACACGCCGCACACACCCCAGCGGCGCACACTCGCGGCCCTGCCCACCCGCTGGAGCCCGCCATGCGCCTCTTGCTCGCCCCGCTCGCCCTGTCCCTGACCCTGCTGCTGCAGGCCCCGTCCGCACAGGCGATGGATCGCATCACCGGCCGCGATTTCGCCACCCGCTCCGAGGTGATCGCACCCTCGGCAATGGCCGCGACCTCGCATCCGCTGGCCACCCAGATCGCGCTGGACGTGATGAAGGCCGGCGGCACCGCGGTGGATGCAGCGATCGCGGCGAATGCCGCGCTCGGCCTGATGGAGCCCACTGGCAACGGCATCGGCGGCGACCTGTTCGCCATCGTCTGGGACCCGAAGACGCAGAAGCTGCACGGCTACAACGGCCACGGCCGTTCGCCGGGCAATCTCTCGCTGCAGTGGTTCATCGACAACGGCTACCAGGACGTGCCGCAGCGCGGCCCGCTGCCCGTGAGCGTGCCGGGCACCGTCGCCGGCTGGTTCGACCTGCACGAGCGCTTCGGCAAGCTCTCCATGCGGCAGGTGCTGCAGCCGACCATCGACTACGCGCGCCGCGGCCATCCGGTGCACGAGACGATCGCCTACTACTGGGAGCGCAGCGTGCCCACGCTCTCGCAGTACCCGGGCTTCGTCGAGCAGTTCACCATCGACGGCCGCGCGCCGCGCAAGGGCGAGATGTGGAAGAGCCCCTTCCTCGCGAACACGCTGGAGACCATCGCCCGCCGCGGCCGCGATGGCTTCTACAAGGGCGAAGTGGCGAAGACCATCGCCGACTATGTGCAGGCCCAGGGCGGGTTCCTGAGCATTGAAGATCTCGCCGAGCACCGCGGCGAATGGGTCGAGCCGGTGTCGACCAACTATCGCGGCTATGACGTGTGGGAGCTGCCGCCCAGCGGCCAGGGCATCGCCGCCCTGCAGATCCTGAACATTCTGGAAGGCTACGATCTGAAGTCCTACGGCTTCGGCAGCTTCGAGCACGTGCACCTGTTCACCGAGGCCAAGAAGCTGGCCTTCGAGGACCGCGCGCGCTGGTACGCCGACCCCGAGTTCGCGCCGGCACCCGTGGCCGAACTCATCAGCAAGGACTACGCCGCCGAGCGCCGCGCCCTGATCAACCCGCAGCGCGCCGCGCGCACCGTCGAGGCCGGCAATCCGCGGCTCAACGAGGGCGACACCATCTACCTCACCACCGCGGATTCCAGCGGCATGATGGTCTCGCTGATCCAGTCCAACTACCGCGGCATGGGCTCGGGCATGACTCCGCCGGGCCTGGGCTTCATCCTGCAGAACCGCGGCGAGATGTTCGTGCTGAAGGAGGGACACCCCAACAGCTTCGCGCCGCGCAAGCGCCCCTTCCACACCATCATCCCCGCCTTCATCACCAAGGACGGCAAGCCGTGGATGAGCTTCGGCCTGATGGGCGGCGCCATGCAGCCGCAGGGCCATGCGCAGATCGTCATCAACCTGGTCGACTTCGGCATGAACCTGCAGGAGGCCGGCGACGCCCCGCGCATCCACCACGACGGCAGCACCGAGCCCACCGGCCAGGCCCTGCAGATGACCGATGGCGGCGTGCTCGAGCTGGAGAGCGGCTTCCCCTATGAGACCGTGCGCGCGCTGATGAATGCCGGCCACACCGTCAAGTTCTCGAACGGCCCCTACGGCGGCTACCAGGCGATCGCCCGCGACCACGCACAGGGCGTCTACATCGGTGCCTCCGAAAGCCGCAAGGACGGGCAGGCGGCGGGCTACTGAGCGCATGTGAAAGAACATCCGCCCACTGCGGGCGCGTTCTTTCGCCCGCTCTGAGCGCAGGGCTCACCGCGTCCAGTGCAGACGCGGACAGCCCTCCGCATCGCACCACAGGAAAGCGTTCTGCTCGAAGCGGCGCATCAGCGCATGCGCCGCTTCGAGCCGCAGCCCCGGCACCAGCAGGCTGGGCTCGCGGTAGTCCTCGATAGGCGATCGACCGACCGCCTCAAGCGCCGACAGACCCAGCGCGTCGATCGCCACGCGCAGCTTCTGCTGGGCACTCAAGTTCGCGTCTTCGCGGCAGGCGGCGCTGCGCGGGTTCCAGGCGGTGATGAAGGCAGCGCTGTCGTAGTCGTGCTGCCGCAGCCACTCCGACAGCGCCGCGCAGGGCAGGCCCACGGCGAGCTCGCAGCGCAGCCGTGGGTCGTCCACGAGGTATTCGGCGGCGAGGTAGGCCGCCTTCAGGCGGCGGCGTTCGGTGGCGTCCATCAAGGCAGCCTGATCGCGGGATCGGCGGCCTGCAAGCGTGGCGCTCGGCCCCGGCCCTGTGCGCTGACGCCGCGCGCGCAGCGGTGGAAATCTCGAGTTGGCCCCTGTGCGCCAGTTTCCGCGTGGCTGCAGGTGTCACCCCCGGAGACACCGCCATGAAACTCGCGTTCACGCTGCTTTGCCTCGCTTTCGCTCTCGCCTTCGCCGCCCCGGTGCAGGCCCAGACCCCGATGGGCTCCGGCCTGACCTACCAGGGCCAACTGACCCAGTCGGGGCAGCCGGCCTCCGGCCTGTACGACCTGCGCGCCTGCCTGTTCGCGGAGCCGAGCGGCGGCCAGCCCCTGGCCTGCGCCAGCGATTTCAACGCGTGGCCGGTCGAAGCCGGCCTGTTCACCCTGCCGCTGGATTTCGGCAGCCAGCATTTCAGCGGCCAGCGGCGGTGGCTGCAGCTCTCCGTACGCAGCGCCGGCAGCGGCAGCGCACTCACACCGCTGAGCCCGCGCCAAGCGCTGACCGCGGCGCCCTATGCGCTGTTCGCTCTCAGCGGCAATCCGGGCCCGGCTGGCCCGACCGGTCCAGCGGGTCCTGCGGGCCCTGCAGGAGCGGCGGGATCGACGGGTCCTGCAGGCCCCGCGGGAGCCACCGGCGCGACGGGCCCGGCGGGTCCTGCCGGAGCGACAGGCGCCACCGGCCCTGCCGGTCCCGTCGGCCCGATGGGGCCGCAGGGCCCCGCGGGCGACGGCTTCTGGACCTTGAACGGCACCAGCGTCTACTACAGCGGCGGCAACCTTGGCCTCGGCACCAGCGCGCCGGCGACCCATCTGGAAGTGCGCAAGACCGGCGACGCCAGCCTGCGCCTGCGCAGCATCAGCACCGGCGGCAGCGCGCTGCTCGACCTGATGGCGCCAGCCGGCACCAGCCTGGCGGCGAACACGCTGGGCGAGCTGCGCTTCCTCGACAGCGCCGGCAGCGTGCAGGGCGGGCTCAGCTTCGCCGCCGGAGGCATCGTTTCAGGCAGCGGCCTGCGCCTTTCCACCGGCGGCAGCCCGCGTCTCTCCATCAACCCGCTGGGCAATATCGGCATCGGCACCATCGCCCCGGATCGCCTGCTCGACCTGCGCAGCGAAGAGCAAGCCATGCTGCGCCTGCGCAGCGGCGCCACGACGGGCTCGCGCCTGGAGCTGCAGGGCGTGAGCCCCGAGGGCTTCGGCGCCTCGACCTACGGCGAGCTGGCCTTCTTGAACAGCGCCGGCGAGGACCGCGCCAGCATCGCCATGGCCGATGCCTTCATCGGCGGCAGCGCGCTGCGCTTCCGCGTCGCCGGCAGCGAGCGCATGCGCGTCACCAGCACCGGACGGGTCGGCATCGGCACCAGCAACCCGCAGGACGCACTCGACGTCAACGGCACCGTGCGCACCGGCGTGCTGCGCATCACCGGCGGCTCCGACCTCGCCGAACGCTTCGACGTCGCCGCGCTCGGCGCGATCACGCCGCAGCCCGGCATGGTGGTGAGCATCGATCCCGAGAATCCCGGCCGCCTGCGTCTCAGCGAGCGCGCCTACGACCGCAGCGTGGCCGGCATCATCAGCGGTGCCGGTGGGGTCAACAGCGGCATGGTGATGGGCCAGGACGGCTCGATTGCCGATGGCAAGCTGCCGGTCGCGCTGACCGGCCGCGTCTACGTGATGGCCGACACCCGCGAGGCAGCGATCGCGCCCGGCGACCTGCTGACCACCGCCGACCGCCCCGGCCATGCGCGCCGCGCGGGCGACAGCGGGCGCGCGCAGGGCGCGATCCTCGGCAAGGCGATGACCGGGCTGGCGCAGGGCGAGGATGGCCTGGTGCTGGTGCTGGTCAGCCTGCAGTGAGGGGAGAGGCCGCCATGCACACCTCCACTGCGGCTCGCCGCCCTCGCCCGTCCATGCCGGGACGCGGCGTGCTCCTACTGCTGGTCCTTGTGCTCGGCCTGCCCCTGCAGGCCTATGCCCAGCAGTGGCATCAGCATCCCTACTGGCCCAACGCCAACGACATTCCGGTGAGCGGTCGCCCGGTGCCGGAGCTGGCCTGGGTCGATGCCGAGATGCGCGACTTCATGCAGCAGCGCTCGATCCCGGGCGGCGTCTTCGGCGTGATGCGCAACGGGCGCATCGTCTACCTGCGCGGCTTCGGCCATGACTTCAACCGCAATCCGCTGCCCGAAAACACGCCCTTCCTGCTGGCCAGCGTGTCGAAGACGATCACCGCTGCCGCCGCGCGCCACCTGATCTCGACGGGCGCGATCGGGCTGGACGACTTCGTGTTCGACCGCGATCAGGTCGAAGGTGGGATCACGGTCGGCGGCATCCTGCCGGCCAACCCCTACTCGGCCGAAGACTGGGAGGACTCGCGCGTCGACGAGATCCGCGTGACCCACCTGATCCACCACCGCAGCGGCTGGTACGTCGGCGTCAACGGCGTGATCGAGGACTACGCCTTCTACGACCGCCCCTGCGCGCAGCAGCTGGGGGTGCCCAGCCCACCCGGCCCGGCCAACAAGATCCGCTGCATCCTCGGCAAGGCGCTGGGCTTCCGGCCGGGCGAACGCGCCGAGTACTCCAACATCAACACCCTGCTGCTGGGCGAAGTGATCAAGCGCGTGTCCGGCTTGAGCCTCGAGGAGTACGTGCGGCGTCACGTGATGCGCTGGCAGATCGGGATTCCGGAGACCGAGATCTTCGGCGGGCGCAGCTTCCGCAGCTGGCAGAACCCGCGCGAGCCCTACTACAAGACGCTCAACGCCCATCCCGACAGCGCCACCGGCCCCTGGATGGTGCCGAACGTCTTCGACAGCGTTGGCGGCGCCACGGTCGAGCGCCCCTACGGCGGCTACGACATCGAAACCTCGGTGCCCTACGGCGGCTTCGTCGCGACCGCAGCCGCCATGCTCGACTTCGCCAACCACTACGACCTGCGCTACAGCGAGGATCCGGCCTCGAGCTTCGGCATGCCGCTGGGCGCCGCGCCACTCGACAGCGCAGGCGGCCACAACGGGTCACTGGACGGCTTCGAGTCGATCATCTTCCAGCAGGATCTCGACGCCGACCGGCGCTTCCGCTTCTTCGTCGCCTTCAACGCCCGCAGCAACTCGGCCAGCTTCTTCGACAGCCACTGGCCGACCACCTTCCTCAATCGCGTGCGTCCCGCGCTGACCTCGCCCACCCTGGCCTGGAGCGATGTCCGCAGCGACGGGTTCTGGACACAGCCGGGCGCCGAACTGATCGCCGGCGTCGGTGGCTACCACCATGTCTTCCGCGGCTTCCAGCGCGCGCTGGATCGCACCACCCGCGGCAGCCGCATCCGTCTGAAAGCCGGCAGCCAGAACTGGACCGGCGTACTTGACCGTCCGATGGTGATCGACGCCCCCGAGGGCGCGGCCACCCTCGGCGCGCAGTGAGGAGAGCTCCGATGTCGATGACGAAGATCCATGGGCGCCTCGGCCTTGCCGCCCTGCTGCTCGCGTCCGCGCTCGGCGCCGCCGAGGCCAACGAGAACCTTCGCCTCGACCGCGGCCTGGTCGCCGCGGGCGGCGGCCGCAGCGAAGGCGGCGAGTTCCGCGTGCAGGGCAGCGCCGGCCAGTTCGACGCCGAACCGCTGCAGCCCTCCAGCGGCGGCGCGTTCAGCCTCACCGGCGGCTTCTGGGCCGGGCTGTCGACGGCGCCGGCGCCGCCGGGAAGCGCTCTGTTCGAGGACGGCTTCGAGGCGCGCTGAGTGCGCCGCTGAAGCGGACTCGCCGGTTCGCATCGGCACGCAACCGGCGCGGACCGCTGAGGCTCGAGGCCTGCGAGAGCGCGATTCACCCCAAAGGGCTCATCGCGTCCGCATCGGACGACGAGCACGGCTGAGGCGAGGCCTCAGGCGGCGCGATCCAGGCCCGTCGCGCCTGCCGCCGCCTGCAGCCCGCGCTGCAGGTCGGCCCACAGGTCCTCGACGTCTTCGAGGCCCACCGACAGCCGCAGCGTGCCGGGGCCGATACCGTGCGCGGCCAGCACCTCGGGCGCGACCACGCGATGGGTCAGGCCGGCCGGATGCTGGATCAGGCTGTCGACCGAACCCAGGCTGACCGCGACCGTGTGCAGCTGCAGCGCCTGCAGGCAAGCGCTGGCCGCGGCGTGGCCACCGCGCAGCTCGAAACTCATCAGGCTGCCGGGGCCGCGCAGCTGGCCGCCCAGCAGGTGCGCGTTCTTCACTGTGCCGAGACCCGGATAGTTCACCCGCAGCACCTGCGGATGCGCGGTGAGGCGTTGGGCCAGCACGCGTGCGCTGGCCTGGGCGGCCTCGACCCGCAGCTTGAGCGTGGGCAGGCCGCGGTGCAGCAGGTAGGCCGCCAGCGGATGCAGCAGCGCACCGGTGGCCGCGCGTACCTGGCGCAGCTTCTGCGCATGCGCCTCGCTGCAGGCGACCACGCCGGCGATCACATCGCCATGGCCGCCGAGAAACTTGGTCGCGCTGTGCAGCACCAGGGCCGCGCCGAAGTCGGCCGGCGTCTGCAGCACCGGCGTGGCGAAGGTGGAGTCGACCAGCACCGGCACCTCGCCGGCGGCGCGCACCACGGCGGCGATGTCGACCAGATCCAGATTCGGATTGGCCGGCGTCTCGATGAAGACGAGCCCCGTTTCCGCCGTGATCGCGCCGGCAATCTCGTCCGCCTCGACGAAGCGCACGCGCGCACCGAGCAGCCCGGAGTTCAGCAGATGATCGCTGGTGCCGTAGATCGGCCGCACCGCCAGCACCTCGCGGCCCTGCGCGAAGGCCAGCAGGCAGGCGCTGACCGCGGCCATGCCGGAGGCGAAACCGACGGCCGCCTCGGTGTGTTCGAGTGTCGCCATCGCCTGCTCGAAGCGCGCCACGGTCGGGTTGAACAGGCGCGCGTAGATCGGGTTCGGCGCGCTGGCGGCACCGCCGACCAGGGCATCGAAGCTGGCCGTGCCGGTGGCGAGATCGGTGACCGGATAGGTGGTGGACAGGTCGATGGGCAGGGCATGCACGCCCAGCGCGCCGAGGTCCTCACGGCCGGCGTGGACGAGGTCGGTGGCTAGCTTCATGGCGATGGCTCGATTCGGCAGTCGGGCCACAACTCTGGCGCGTTGAGCAAGGAGCGGCGCATCATCCGAACAGAATTTCGCGAGATTGCCCTCAGCCGCCCCATGGACCGAATCGACGTCGAGCTTCTGCGCCTCCTGCGCAACAACGCGCGGCTGCCCAACAAGACCCTCGCCGAGAAGGTCGGCGTGGCGCCCTCGACCGCACTGGAACGTATTCGAAGACTGCGCGAGTCGGGCGTGATCGAGGGCTACCACGCCGAGTTCGAGCCGCGCGCCGTCGGCATCGGCCTGCAGGCGATGGTGGCGGTACGGCTGGCGCGGCACTCGCGCGAGCTGCTGGACGGCTTCCGCGCACACCTGCTGCAGCTGCCCGAGGTGCTGGCCTTCTACCACGTGGCCGGCGCCAACGATTTCCAGGTGCACGTGGCGGTGCGCGACTCCGACCACCTGCGCGATTTCGCGCTGGATGCGTTCACCCGCCGCCCCGAGGTCGCGCGTATCGAGACCTCGCTGATCTTCGAATTCCGCCGCAGCCCGGAGATGCCGATCTATGTCGAACAGCGCGAGGACTGACACACCGGGCAACGGACCGCTCGCGACCACAGCGCGCGCCATCGCCGCGGCACCGGATGCCGTGACCTGCGCCAGCTTCCTGCTGCTGTGGATCGCCCCGACCGCGCTGGGGCCGGACGCCGTGCGCGGCGCCCTGCTGCTGATGGTCGTCGAGTTCCTGCTGATCCACGCCACCGCGATGCTGGGCGGCACGCTGGAAGCCCGCCGCAGCGACGGCCGCAGCGGCGTGCCCGCCCTGCTGCTGTTCGGCGCGCTCTACCTCGGCATGGTCGGCGCCTTCGCCCTGGCCTTCGGCCAGTGGTGGCCGCTGGCGGCGATGGGCTGGCTGCTGCTCGGCAAGCTGCGCACCCTGCTCGGCGCCGACGGCGGCGAAGCCGCACGCCAACAGCGCAAGGACGACTGGGCGCTCAGCATGATGGCCTACCTGGGCGGCGTGGTCGCCACCAGCCTGCTGCCCCTGCCGCGCCTCGGCCTGCAGCCGGATGTCGTGGCCACCCTGGGGCTGCCCGGCAGCGGCCAGTGGATCGAATCCCCGCAGACAGGCATCGCCTTCGGCGCGCTGTACTTCGGCTTCCTGGCCTGGGCGAAGTGGCGGGGGATCCGGTTGCCGAGGTCGAACACATCGGGCGCAGCGAAGGGCGAGTAGTGCGCGAAGCCATGGACATGGGCTCGTCCGCAGCCTGAGCCTCCGCGCGCCCTCGCAGTGATGCAGCTACAGCCGACTGCGGAGACCCACCCTGACCAGCCGTCAACTCAATCAGGACGTCGGCCGCGCCAAGCGAGAGGCGGCGGCGCACGGGCTGAAGGCGGCGCTGCGCCTCGTGGACGGGCAGAAGACGAGGCTGGTGCGGATCTAGCGCGGCATGATTCCGGCGAGCGCTCTCGTTTGGCCGCTCTTGATTCTTCCCCCGTGGAACGAGACAGGGCGCTTTCAAGCTCCGGGTGGGCGCTTGAGGCCCGATGCGCTCGAGCCAAGCGAAGTGTTGTCGGGGGAAGGAGGGAAGGCTCGTCGCGAGGTGTCTCCCCCACTCCCCAACCGGCCTTCGCCTCTCTCGGGATTCAGAGTGCGTCGGCTGCCACCGGCAGCCGACACGCGCTCCCTTTCGCTTCCCTCCAGGGGAGAGGGGGCTCGAAGCAGTTACCGGGTCACGTTCCCCGTGGCTTCGCCCGATGCGTGGCCTGCGCGGTCCACGGGTCGTCCGGCCACGGGTGCTTGGGGTAGCGGCCCTTCAATTCCTTCTTGACCTCGGCATAGGTGCGCTCCCAGAAGCCGCGCAGGTCCTGTGTGACCTGGATGGGGCGGCCGCCGGGGCTCAAGAGGTGCAGGGTCAGGCGCACGCGGCCGTCGGCGATCGCGGGCGTGTCGGCGAGGCCGAACAGCTCCTGCAGTTTCACCGCCAGCACGGGCGGTTGTTCAGGCACGTACTCGATGGCGCGCTCCATGCCCGAGGGCACGCTGATGCGCGTGGGCGCGAGGCGTTCGAGGGCCTGGCGCTGGCTGTGGTCGAGGCGCGAGCGCAGCGCTTCGCCGAGCAGGGCGGCGTCGATCTGCGACAGCCGAGTCTTGCCGCCGAGGTAAGGGCCGAGCCAACCATCAAGCGAAGCCAGCAGGGCCTCGTCGCTGACGTCGGGCAGGCCCAGCTCGGGGCAGTGGGCGCGCAGCAGGGCGACGCGCTGCTGCCACTGCTTCTGCGCCTCGCTGAAGTCCAGCACCTGTAGGCCGAGGCGACGGATGCCGTTGACCAGGCCCTGCACGCAGAGATCAGCATCGGGTTTGCCGATCGGCTTGCGGCTCAGCACGATCTGCTCGTAGCGACGCACGCGCGAGGCGGTGACCGCGCGCGCGGCCTCGTCCCAGCCGGCCTCGTCGCGCTCGATGAAGCGCTCGGGAAATTCCCGTTCAAGCGCCTCTTCGTCGAAGCCGGTGGCGCGCAGGATCAGGCCGTCGCCGGTGTCGGCACGCAGTTCGCTGATGACCAGCCAAGGTTCGCCCATCAAGGGCGAATCCGGGTTCAGCCGCGCCATGCGGCCATTGGCCAGCGCATAGCGCAGGCGGTCGTTCGGCAGCACGTGCGCGATGCGATCCGGAAACGCGTGCAGCAGCAGTTCGCCCAGCCGGTGCGGCGAGGCGCTGGCCACTTCCGCATTCGTGTCCATGCGTCGCCGCCAGCTGCGCGCGGCCAGCTCCACGGCCATCAGGGCGCTGCGGTCGGTGTCGTGGCCGCCGCGGCGGGCGCGGAAGTCCTGCAGCGCCTGCCAGCGGCTGGCCCAGTCCTCGCGCCGGCGCGATTCGCCGCGCAGCGGGTCGCGGCCTTCGATGAGTGCGACCAGATCACAGGCCAGCGCGCGCGCCTGCGCGTCGGCTGCGGCGCACAGCATCGCGGCAAGACGCGGATGCGTGCCCAGCTTGAGCATGCGCCGGCCCAGCGGCGTCAGCGCGCCCGAGGCATCGAGCGCGCCCAGCGCGCGCAGCAGATCTTCGGCCTGGGCCAGCGCGCCGGGCGGCGGTGCGTCGACAAACGGCAGGGCATCACTGCCCCAGGCGCGCAGCTCCAGCAGCAGACCCGAGAGTTCGACCTGCATCAGCTCGGGTCGACGCGCGGGCTCCAGGCGCTGGCTCTCCGGCCACAGGCGATAGCAGACGCCGGGCGCGACGCGGCCAGCGCGACCGGCGCGCTGATCGGCCGAGGCTTGGCTGATGTTCACTGTCATCAGCTTCGAGAAGCCGGAGTTCGGATCGAAGCGCGGCTCGCGGGCGAGGCCGGAATCGACCACGGCCTTCACCCCCGGCAGGGTCACGCTGCTCTCGGCCACATTGGTGGCCAGCACGATGCGGCGACGGCCGTCGGGAGAAGGCTTCAGCACCGCGGCCTGCTGCTCCACCGGCAGCTCGCCATAGAGCGGCAGCACCTCCGCATTCGCCGCCTGTGCCGACTCGATCAGCAGGCGCTCGCCGCGCTGGATCTCGCGCAGGCCGGGCAGGAAGACCAGCAGGTCGCCGTCGGTTTCGCGCAGGGCCAGTTCGACCGCGCGCTTGAGCTGGGCGTCCTCGGGCTCGTTGCCCTGTCGCGGCGGATAGGCGATGCGCACGGGATAGCTGCGGCCGGCGCTGGTGAGGCGCGGAGCGTTCAGCGTCTTGGCGAGGCGCTCGCCGTCCAGCGTGGCCGACATCACCACGATGCGCAGGTCGGGGCGCAGCTGGGCCTGCACTTCGAGCGCGAGCGCGAGGCCGAGGTCAGCGCTCAGATGACGCTCGTGGAACTCGTCGAAGATCAGCGCGCCGACGCCGTCCAGCAGCGGGTCATCCTGCAGCATGCGGGTGAGGATGCCTTCGGTGACCACCTCGATGCGGGTGCGCGGGCCGATCTTCGACTCGAAGCGGATGCGGTAGCCAACGGTATCGCCGGGCTGTTCACCGCGCGCGCCGGCCATGAAGTTGGCTGCGGCGCGCGCGGCGATGCGGCGCGGCTCAAGCATCAGCACCTTGCGGCCTTCCAGCCACGGCGCGTCCAACAAGGCCGGCGGCACGCGGGTGGTCTTGCCGGCGCCGGGCGGGGCCTCCAGCACCAGGCGCGGATGCTGCGAGAGGCTGGCCAGGATCTCGGGCAGCAGGGGATCGATGGGAAACGCGTCGGACACGGGCGGCACAACCGGCAGGAAAGAAAACGCCGCCGCGGGCGGGCCGCGGCGGCGTAGTGTCCACGATTTGGACGGCGTGCTTCAGCGCTTGGCGTTGACCCGCTGCACCAGAGCCTGCACTTCGTTCTCGAAGGCGACGAAGCTGGCGTCGGCCTGCTCGCGCTTCCGCTGGGCGACCGACTTCAGTGGTGCGGCTTCACGCAGTGCCGGCGCGTCGTCGACGTTCACCGCCTCGGCGCGCTTACTCGGCCCGCGCCCGGTCTCGACGAAGGTGCGGCTGGCCGAGCGGAAGCCGCGCAGCGGGTACAGCACGTAGTTCAGCGGGTTGGCGCTGCAGGGGAAGATGGTGAAACCACCGTCGTTGTTGCCGGTGGCGCCCGCGCTGAAATACTCGGCCTGCACCGGCGCCTCGTAGTACATGCACAGGCGCTGGCCGCTGCTGTTGACGCTGTTGTCGTCGACCACGATCGACTGCCGTCGACGCGTGCTGCTGTAGAAGCCCGAGGCACCGTTGAAGCGGAGCGCATTGGTCGTGCACTCGGCGTCGAGCGAAGTCTCGCTGCGGCAGCCGTCGAAGTACCAGGTGCCCTGGCTCAGGTTGGCCTCGTCGAACACCAGCACGTCGCCGCTGAAGCGGAAGGCGTTGTAGTTCGGGTAGTCGCTGAAGTCGAGGTTCAGGCTCCACTCGCCCAGCATCTTGGTGACCTGGAGGGGCGCCGAGCCGTCACCGCCGCGCTTGTAGTAGTAGTAGTAGCGCTCGATCGGCATGCTGCGGATCGGCAGCGGCGGCACGTTCCAGGTCAGGGTGCCGCGGGTGGGGTCGTTGGCATCGAAGGCCAGGCGCAGCGTACCGACGCGCTGGTTCTGCGGCGGGCCGCTGTAGCTGCAGCCGGCGCACTGCGAGTTGGTGAAGCGCAGAAGATCCCCTTCGTACAGGGCGTTGCCATTGAGGAAGCCCGCCGAGGTGTACCAGACGGGCAAGCCGTTGGTTTCGCCCAGGTAGCCGGTGAAGACCAGCAGGTTGTCCTGGAGCTCGATGGTGAAGCCGGAGCCGCTCTCGTTCGGGTTCCACCACAGCCCCGGCTCGGGCTGGTAGGCCTGCGCGCTGCCGGTGGCGAGTGCGAACAGAAGGGCGAAGGTCTTGCGCATGGGAGACTCCGGTGGCGCCAGCAACGCGCGGGTTGCGCGGTGAACGGACCCTAGGCCCGAGGGCCTTAATCGCGACTTAGCGGAACCGTTGCCGGCGACGTCGCTGCCGGCCATTCAGCTCCGTGCACGTCGCCCTCCGCGCGTCAGCCAGCGCAGCAGCGGCTGCCAGGGCTCGGCCTGGGTGCGCACGGCCTCGTTGTCGTAGTCGAACAGGCTCTTGCCCAGCGCCGCGAGCAGCACATAGCTCTGCGAATCGCGCAGCTCGGCGCGCAGCGGCCAGGGCCAGTCGGCAAGCTGGGCGAGCGCGCGCTGGCTGGCTTGGGTGGTGAGGCGCAGACGGTTGGCGATCAAGCCCACCTGCAGACTGCCATCCGCCATTCGGCGATGGCTGGACAGCGCATCCAGAAAGGCCGCCGTGGCTTCGAGGTCGAAGGCCGAGGGCAGCACCGGCACCAGCAGGGCGTCGACGCGTTCGATCACCGCCTTGAGCGTCGCCGGCTGCGAGCCGGCGGGCGCATCGAAGACCAGCCGTTCGGTGTCGGCAGGCACGCGCTTGTGCCAGCGGCCGTCCTCGCCGTGCAGACCCAGCACGGCGGGCGCTTCGGTCTGGGCGCGGCGTTCGCACCAGTGCAAGGACGAACCCTGCGGGTCGAGATCCACCAGGGCCGTGCGCCGCCCGTGCACCGCGGCCCAGGCCGCCAGCTGGGTCGCGATCGTCGACTTGCCGCAGCCGCCCTTGCTGCTCGCCACCAGAACCGAGTGCATGCGCCACCTCGCCCGCCGTCGTGACTGTCGCGGACTGTAGCAGCGCGCTCCAGCCCCCGTGCACGGCAGCTGCCGGCGCTTCAACGCAGACGGGGCCCCGCAGGGCCCCGTCCGCGCTCGATGCAGGCGCTGATCAGGCGGCCCGTGAAGCCTGCGCCGCCGGCTGCTGCCAGCGCGCCAGCAGCTCTTCGCGCAGCTGTTTGGCCTGCGCCATGTGCGCTTCCTTGACGTGGCCGAAGCCGCGGATGCGCTCGGGCACGCGGGCGATCTCGACCGCGAGATCGAGCCTGTCCGCGCTCAGCTCACCCAGCAGGCGCTCGATCGTGCCGCGGTATTCCTCGATCAGGGCGCGCTCGGTGCGGCGCTCTTCGGTGTAGCCGAAGAGGTCGAGCTTGCTGCCGCGCAGGCCCTTGAAGTGCTTGAGCAGGCCGAAGGCCTTCAGCATCCAGGGGCCGTACTCGGCCTTCATCAGCTTGCCGTTCTCGTCGCGCTTGGCGAACAGCGGCGGCGCCAGGTTGAAGTGCAGCTTGTAGTCGCCCTCGAACTGGCTGGCCACGCGCTTTAAGAAATCGCCCGAGGTGTACAGGCGCGCCACTTCGTACTCGTCCTTGTAGGCCATGAGCTTGAAGTAGTAGCGGGCCACCGCTTCGGTCAGCCGGGTCGAGCCCGGCGCGCGCTTGGCTTCTTCCGCACGCACCGTGTCGACCAGGGTGCGGTACTTCGCCGCATAGGCGGCGTCCTGGTAGTCGGTGAGGAAGGCCACGCGACGCTCGATCATCTGCTCGAGATTGGCCGACAGGCGCAGATCGTCTAGCGGCGCCGGGGTGATCGCAGTCACCTCGGCCGTCGGCTTGGACAGGCCAGCGGCCTCGGTGACGGCCAGGATGTCCACCGCGGCCAGACGACCCCAGTTGAAGGCCTGGGTGTTCATCTCGACCGCGGCGCCGTTCAGCTGCACGGCGCGCAGGATGGAGTCCAGCGACAGCGGCACCAGGCCCTGCTGCCAGGCGTAGCCGAGCATGAACAGGTTGGTGGCGATGGCATCGCCCAGCAGGGCAGTGGCCAGCTGGGTCGCATCGACCAGCATCGGCTCGCGGCCGCCCAGCGCCACGCGCACGGCCTCGATGATGTCCTTGGCCGGGAACTGCATGTCGGGCTTCATGGTGAAGGGGCCCGGCATGGCCTCGTAGGTGTTCAGCACCACCGCGCTGCGGTCGGCGCGCACCTTCGACAGTGCCCAGTAGTCGTTGACCACCACCATGTCGCAGCCGAGCACGAGGTCGGCTTCGCCGGCGG
>VFQU01000199.1_pt1 | contig 65205 bp, 66 predicted proteins | sample 3512311 | NCBI WGS metagenome assembly VFQU01 (sample SAMN10412377, study PRJNA504923) | tailings metagenome | isolation source: Relicate 3 Philex TSF3 active mining site | place: Philippines: Tuba, Benguet | collected 2017-08-29 | reverse complement strand
GCCGCCCGTCGGCCAGCAGCCGCAGCTGGTGGTCGAGCTCGCGAACGAAGCCATCGACTACCTCACCGACCACCAGCTGGTGACCGTGCCCGAGCTGTCGCGGCGCGACTGGCGCATGAACATGCTGAGCCCGCAGGCGCAGCTGCAGGCGCCATTCTTCCTCGGCGGTCGCGATGTCTGGGTGGCCTATCCGCACAGCTCGATGCCGCACGAGAAGCAGCTGATGAGCCTGCGCGGCAACAACCGCCACTTCTCGCGCGCGGTGGTGCACCACGAGCTGATCCCCGGCCACCACCTGCAGTACTTCTACAACCTGCGCCACCAGACCCAGCGCCAACTGTTCAGCACGCCGTTCTGGATGGAGGGCTGGGCGCTGTACTGGGAGCTGTTCCTGTACCAGCGCGGCTTCGCGCAGACGCCCGAGGACCGCATGGGCATGCTGTTCTGGCGCAGCCACCGCGCGGCGCGCATCCAGTTCAGCCTGGCCTTCCACCTCGGCACGATGACACCGCAGGAAGCCGTCGAGCTGCTGGTGAACGAAGTCGGCCACGAGCGCGAGAACGCCGCGGCCGAGGTGCGCCGCAGCTTCACCGGCGACTACGGCCCGCTCTACCAGGCGGCGTACCTGCTGGGCGGCCTTCAGTTCATGGCCCTGCGCCGCGAACTGGTCGAATCAGGCCAGATGGGCGAGCGCGACTTCCACGACGCGATCCTGAAGGGCGGCACCATGCCGGTCGATCTGGTGCGCCTGCGCCTGCGCGGCGAGCTGCCGCTCAAGGACCAGCCGCTGTGGCGCTGGGAGTGATGTGCGCATGAGGCGCTGAGAAGATCCGCCACCGCAACGCAAACGGCCCCGCAAGCGGGGCCGTTCGTCGTGAACTGAGCAGGTCGCGAATCAGTCGCCCATCAGCTTCTGGCGGTGCTCCCAGCGCTCCTGCGCGTCGAGGCACAGGGTGGCGATCGGGCGGGCCTCGAGACGGTCGATGCCGATCTCCTCGCCGGTCTCCTCGCAATACCCGTAGGAGCCGTCGTCGATGCGCTTCAGCGCCTTCTCGATCTTGTTGATCAGCTTGCGGTAGCGGTCGCGCGTGCGCAGCTCCAGCGAATTCTCGGTCTCGCGGGTGGCGCGCTCGGCTTCGTCGCCGACATCACGCACTTCCTCGCGCAGGTTGTCGATCGTCTGCTTGGATTCCTCCACCAGCTCGGCGCGCCAGTTGATGAGCTTCTGGCGGAAGTACTCCAGGTGCTCGGGGCACATGTACTCCTCGTTCGCCTTGGGCTTGTAGCCCTCGGGCAGCTCGACGCGCACGATCTGATGGGCGACCAGCGGTTCGGGCTGGGGGGCCGGGCGGCTCGGCGCAACCGCGCGGGCGCGCGTGCCCTCGCCGGTACCGGCGCCGCTGGACTTGGTCTTGGTGACGCTTGGTTTCATCGTGTTCCCTGTTGCGTTGGAGGCGTCCGTGCCCGCAGCGCGAGGCTTGGCTGCAGTGGCCGGTGTCACCACGGCCGCCACTTTAGCGGGCGCGGGTTCCGGTTTCTTGTCGGCCGTCGCGCTCTTGGCGGGCGCTGCGACCGTCTTAGCGGCGGGTGCGGGCTTGACCATGCCCACGATCGCCTGGGTGATCGACTTGACCGCCGTCACCGCCTTTTTGGCGATGGCCGCGGGTTTGGCCGCGCTCGCGGCCTTGGCGGGGGCCTTCGCTACCGGCTTGGCCGCGGGTTTGGCGACCGGCTTGGGTGCGGGCTTCGGCGCGGGCTTGGCAGCCGGCTTCGCCGCAGACTTCGCGACCGGCTTTGCCGTGGCCTTGGGTGCAGGTTTGGCGGCCGACTTGGTCGCAGCCTTGGCCACAGGCTTCGCTGCAGGTTTGGCCGCGGGCTTGGTGGCTTTGGCTGCAGGCTTGGCGGCCGGCTTGACGACGACCTTGGCGCCCTTGGCTGAGGCCTTGGCCGCAGGCTTGACCACCTTGGCCGGAGCCGCCTTCGATTTCGACGCTGCGGCCGCCTTGGCCGGTGCTTTCACCGCTTTCGACTTCGCTGCCACGATAGCCCTTCCCTTTGTGTGAGTTGCTTGAGGCTCAGCGGGCGCGTGTTATAGCCTGTCGCCCGCGCTGCGGCAAGCAAAACCGAGCCTGCCCGAAGCCTCTGCAAGACCCGATTTCCGTCGATCCGCACGGCGCTTCGACGCGCATCCCAGGCCGCGTTGTCGCTGCACTTCCCACTGACTCCGACCGGCCCGCCCGTGCGTCGACTCCTGATCCTACTCCTGCGCGGCTACAAGCGATTCGTCAGCCCGCTGCTGGGCCAGCACTGCCGCTTCCACCCCAGCTGCTCGGAGTACTCAATGCAGGCGATCGAACGCTACGGCGCGATCCGCGGCGGCTGGCTCACCGCGCGTCGTCTCGCGCGCTGCCAACCCCTCTGCGACGGCGGCCTCGATCCCGTTCCAGACACCTGGCCCAGGCGCGGTGAGCATCGCCGATGCCGCTGCGGCGAGCCGGGAGCGCAGCCACCTGCGCCCGAGGGCGCAACCGCAAGCCCCTCGTCTGGCGGCTCCCACACGGAAGATCCATGTCGATGCGCGTCCTGCTGAATCTTCTCCTCCTGCTCGCCTCGCCAGCGCTGAACGCGGGCCCCATTCCCGAACGCCTCGCGCAGGGTGGGACGGCGATCGTCCAGCTGGCGCCGGGCGAGCGCGCCGACCTCGACGGCCGCGCGCTCAAGGTCTCGCCCGAGGGCTGGCTGGTGTTCGGCGTGGGCCGAGAGGCGAGCGGCGAACTGGAGTTCGTGCGCATCGACCGCGAGGGCGCGCGCCATCCGCAGCGCGTCCGCATCGTGCCGCGCGATTTCCGCATCGAGCGCGTCAACGGTCTGCCGCAGCAGACCGTGACGCCAGACCCGGCGATCGCGGAGCGCATCGCCCGTGAGCAGGCGGCCGTGACACGGGCGCGCGAGCGCAGCGACGACCGCATTGATTTCGCCGCGGGCTTTGTGCGGCCGATCGAGGGCGGCCGCGTCAGCGGCGTCTATGGCAGCCAACGCATCCTCAACGGTGAACCGCGCGCGCCGCACATGGGGCTCGATATCGCGGTGCCCACCGGCACGGCAATCCTGGCACCGGCAGCGGGCATCGTCAGCTTCGTCGGCCCCGACCTGTTCCTGACCGGCGGCACGGTGCTGCTCGACCACGGCCACGGCCTGTCCTCGAGCTTCCTGCACCTGTCGCGCATCGACGTGCGCGAGGGCCAGCGCATCGAGCGCGGCGGGACGATCGGCGCGGTCGGCGCCACCGGCCGCGCCTCGGGACCGCACCTGCACTGGGGCCTCAACTGGTTCGAGACGCGACTCGACCCGGCCCTGCTGCTGCCCTGAATCCCATCCCTCTCCCAACCTTCTCGAGGCCCACCATGCCTTCCTTCGACATCGTCTCCGAAGTGGACGCCCACGAACTCACCAATGCCGTCGACCAGGCCAGCCGCGAGCTGGGCAAGCGCTTCGACTTCCGCGGCACCCCGGCCGCCTTCGAGCTGGAAGACAAAACCGTCAAGCTGCGCGGCGACAGTGAGTTCCAGCTGCAGCAGCTGATGGACATCCTGCGCCAGCGCCTGACCGCGCGCGGCATCGACATCCGCTGCCTGGAGCCCGGCGACATCGAAACCAATGTCGCCGGCGCGCGCCAGTCGGTGAAGATCAAGCAGGGCATCGAGCAGGCCACGGCCAAGAAGATCGTGGCCGCGATCAAGGCCAGCGGCATCAAGGTCGACAGCCAGATCCAGGGCGAGAAGCTGCGCGTCAACGGCAAGAAGCGCGACGACCTGCAGGCGGCGATCGCGCTGCTGCGCAAGAGCGATTTCGAGCTGCCGCTGCAGTTCGACAACTTCCGCGACTGAAGCATGCGCGACTCGCGCGTACCACAGGGCGCAGCGGGAACGCCGCGCTCTGTCGGTGGCGGTTAGCCCACCCGCTGCAGGATGGCGTCACGGGCGCGCAGCAGTGCGGGCCCGACTTCGCCGACCAGGCGCTCCCGGGTCATGCTGTAGACGGGGCCGTTGACCGACAGCGCCAGCAGGCGCTCGCCGCCCTGGATCGGCAGCGGCACGCCGACCGCGTACAGCTCGGGCATCCAGTCACCCAGCGAGAACACGAAGCCATGCGCGCCATGGTCGGCGCGCGCCTGCTCGACGCCCGCCGACACCTCGGCACGCTGCGCCTTGGGGACGCGCTGCAGCAGGGCGGCCATGGTCGTCTCATAGCGTGCAGGGTCGAGCCCGGCCAGATAGGCGCGCCCCAGAGCGGTCGTGCCGTGCGGCAGGCGCTCGCCGATCTCGCGGCGGATGTGGAAGGCGTTGCTGCCGTGGCAGACCTCGAGCACCACCATCTGGGTCTGGTCGAGCGCACCGAGGATCACGCTGGCCTGCACTTCCTCCGCCAGCGCCTGCATCAGCGGACGCGCCACGGTGCGAACGTCCTCGCCCGCCAGGAAGGCATGGCCCAATGCGAGCACGCTGGCGCCCAGCGCGTACTTCTCCAGCTTCTGCGAGTGCTCGAGGTAGCCCAGCCGGGTCAGGGTGTAGGTCAGGCGTGAAACGGTCGGACGCGGCAGGCCCGTGCGGCTCGCGATCTCACTGTTGGCCAGCCAGCGCTCGCTGCGCTTGAAGCAGCGCAGGATCGCCAGCCCGCGCGCCAGCGCGGTGACGAAGCGGCGATCGCGAGCCTCTTCAGCCCGGATGCCGGCCTCGGTGGCCAGGGTGTCGTCGGCGGCGGTACTGGCGTTGTCGTTCCGGTCGGTCATTGCCCTTGGGTTCCCTGCGTGGTTCAGCTCCAGCGTTTGAGCTCGAGCTTGGCGATGTGGTTGCGATGGACCTCGTCGGGTCCATCCGCCAACCGCAGGGTACGCGCCATCGCGTAGGCATACGCGAGCGGAAAGTCATTACTCACGCCGCCGCCGCCGTGCACCTGGATGGCCCAATCGATGACCTGGCAGGCCATATTCGGCGCGGCCACCTTGATCATCGCGATCTCCTTGGCCGCGACCTTGTTGCCGACCGTGTCCATCTTCCAGGCCGCGTTGAGGGTCAACAGACGCGCCTGGTCGATCAGGATGCGCGCCTCGGCGATGCGCTCGCGGGTCACGCCCTGCTCGGCGACGGCGCGACCGAAGGCATGCCGGCTCAATGCGCGCTTACACATCAGTTCAAGCGCGCGCTCGGCGAGGCCGATCAGACGCATGCAGTGGTGGATGCGGCCCGGCCCGAGCCGACCCTGGGCAATCTCGAAGCCCCGGCCCTCGCCGAGCAGGATGTTCTCGGCCGGCACGCGCACGTTGTCGAACACGATCTCGCCGTGGCCGTGCGGTGCATCGTCGTAACCGAACACCGGCAGCGCGCGCAGCAGCTGCACGCCGGGCGTGTCCATAGGCACCAGGATCATCGACTGCCGCAGGTGCGGGCTCGGGTGATCGGGCTGGCTCTGCCCCATCACGATCAGGATCCGGCAGCGCGGGTCGTTGGCGCCCGAGCTCCACCACTTGCGGCCATTGATGACGTACTGATCGCCCTCGCGCTCGATGCGCGTACGGATTTGCGTCGCATCCGACGACGCGACCTCGGGCTCGGTCATGGCGAAGCAGCTGCGGATCTCGCCGGCCAGCAGCGGCTCAAGCCACTGGGCCTGCTGCGCGGGCGTGCCGTAGCGCTCCAGCACCTCCATGTTGCCGGTGTCGGGCGCGCTGCAGTTGAACACCTCGGGCGCGATCGGTGATCGCCCCATCAGCTCGCACAGCGGCGCGTACTCGGCATTGGTGAGGCCCGCGCCGCGCGCGGATTCGGGCAGGAACAGGTTCCACAGGCCGGCGGCCTTCGCCTTGGCCTTGAGCGCCTCGACCACCCGGGTCGGCACCCAGGCATTGCCGGCGCGGCGGTTGGCCTCGACCTCGTCGAAGAAGGCGGCTTCGTTCGGATACACCTCGGCCTGCAGGAAGGCTTCGACGCGGGCCAGCAGGTCTTTCGTGCGCGGCGAGTACGCGAAGTCCATCAGGGTGCTTCCTTCTGTGCGATGGCCCAAGCCAGTTCGGCCAGCGGCACGGCCTGCCGACCCATCTCCACGCCCTTGCTGGACGCGGCATTGCCGGCCAGGGCGCGTGCGAGCACGCCCTGCAGGATCGCGGCGAGCCGGAACAGGTTGAACACGAGGTAGGTGTTCCAGTGCACGGGCCGGCCGTCGGTGTCGACCTCCACGCCGGCGAGCCGGCAGTACTCGGCGATGTATTCGGCCTCGCCGGGAATCCCAAGCGCTGCGATGTCGACGCCGGCAAGACCGCGGAAGCCGGCACCCGGCATGCGCCAGGTCAGCGTGCTGTAGGCGAAGTCGACCAGCGGATCGCCCAGCGTGGACAGCTCCCAGTCCAGCAGGGCGCGGATTTCGATGGAGTCGGGCGCGAAGATGAAGTTGTCGAGCCGCAGATCGCCGTGGACGATGCGCACCGCGTTCGGCGGCGGCAGGTGCGCCGGCAGCCATTCGATCAGGCGCTCCATCGCGGCGATCGGCGGCGCCTCGGAGGCCTGGTACTGGCGGGTCCAGCGGTGGGTCTGGCGCTCCAGGTAATTGCCCGGCGCGCCGTAGTCTTCCAAGCCAACCGCAGCCGGCTCGATCGCATGCAGGGCGGCGATGGTGCGCGCCATCGACAGGAAGGCCTCGCTCCGCTGCGCGGCTTCGAGCTCGGGCAGCTTCGGGTCCCAGAACACCCGGCCCGGCACGTGGCGCATCACGTAGAAGGCGGTGCCGATGACGGCCTCGTCCTCGCACAGGGCGAGCGCTTCCGCCACCGGAACGGCGCTGCCGCGCAGCGCGCGGATCACCCGGTACTCGCGGTCGACCGCATGCGCGGACGGCAGCAGCTTGCCCGGCGGCTTGCGTCGCAGCACGAGCCGCTCGTCGCCGACCTCAAGGTAATAGGTGGGATTGCTCTGTCCGCCCTCGAACTGCCAAAGCTTCAGCTCGCCCTCGAAGCCCAGCGTCTGACGCAACCACAGCGAGAGCGCGGCCTCATCGATGCGGTGCGCCTCACGCACCGCGGTCACACCGGCGGGCCGGGCCATCAGAGCACGCTCATGCCGCCGTCAACGGCGATGTTCTGGCCATTGATGTGCGCCGAGGCATCCGAAGCCAGCAGCACCGCCAGGCCCTTGAGATCCTCTTCGCCGCCCATCTGGCCGCGCGGGGTCAGCCGGGTCAGCAGCTCGTGCGAGCGTTCGATGATCTTGTCGGCCATCCTGCTGCTGAAGAAGCCAGGGCAGATGCCGTTGACGGTGATGCCGCGCCCACCCCACTCCGCGGCCAGCGCGCGCGTGAGGTTGACCACCGCGCCCTTGCTGGCGTGGTAGGCCGCGGCGCACAGCACCTCCGGCGGCGAAGCGCCCAGCCCGGCGACCGACGAGACATTGATGATGCGGCCCTTGCCTTGCGGCAGCAGGCAGCGGCGCGCGACTTCCTGGGTCAGCGCGAACAGGGCGTTCAAGTTGAGATCGATCACCTTGGCCCAGGCCTCGGGCGGATGCTCCTCGGCACGCGCGCCCCAGGTGGCGCCGGCGTTGTTCACCAGGATGTCGATGCGACCGAAGCGCGCCAGCGCAGCGTCCACCAGAGCGGCGGCGGCACCCGGCTTGGCGATGTCCATCGGCACGGCCAGCACCTCGGCACCCTGCCCTTCGAGCTGCGCCTGCGCCTGCGCCAGCTCCTCGGCCTTGCGTGCGGTGATAACGAGCTTGGCGCCCATCTCGACCAGGCCTTCGGCAATCTGCAGGCCCAGCCCGCGCGAGCCTCCGGTGACAACGGCCACACGGCCACCGAGTTCAAAGAGTTGCCGTACGCCCATGCTGTTGCGCTCCTCTGTTCAAATCAGTCGGTATCGATGTGCGGAACAGGGTTCTGCACCGAAGCATCAAGGATACCCGCCCGAGAGGCAGGACGAGGGCTGCGGCTCCGCTGGCCCGCGGGCATGCCACGCCCGCGCCGAGTTCGATGCGCGTTGCCGTGGGCCGTGTCCGCCGCCGTCGCAAGGCAATGGCAGTGGCGCCGCGAATGCGAATGCCCGCCTTTGGATCGACCGCTGCTCAGACAAATACGGACTCGCGCCCTGCGCCACGGCGACTCGATGCGACCCGGCTTTCGACGGCCATTGCACCCAATCCGGGGCTTGGCGAGATTCAAATTGGGCAAGCACTTGCCGATCCGAATGAATACGGCAATTGCCTTGGCGATTGGCATTCGGCTATAACACGGCGTGTTCCACGACCAGTGCGAACACCCGGAGCGCGTCAATCCATAAAAATCCAGAGTCCCTTCAAGGAGCCTTTACATGTCCATCGACCTGACCGGCCTCAGCCCGCAACAGCTGGACGAGCTGATCGCCAGGGCCGCGGAAACCAAGCGCAACCTGCACAAGCAGCGCATCAACGACGTCCGCAAGAAGCTCACCCAGATCGCCAAGGACGAGGGCTATTCGATCGAGGAGCTGTTCGGCACCGGCCGCAAAGGTGGGAAGGGTAGCGTCGGTGCGAAGTACGCCAATCCCGCAGACCCCTCGCAGACCTGGACGGGCCGCGGCAAGCGCCCGAACTGGTTCAAGGACGCGCTGGCCTCGGGTGCCTCCGAGGAATCACTGCGCGTCGGCTGATCCATTCCAGGCCGCATCACGGAACGCCGGCCCCAGGGCCGGCGTTCTGCTTTTCCGGGTCCGATGAATCGCTCAAAGACTGCGGCGGGGAGGAATCAGCAGGTTGCCGAACAGCAGGCCGGCAACCAGCGAGATCAGCACCGTGATCACGGTGAACCCCGTGTCGAGACCGAGAAACACATCACGCTCAAAAACGAATGAGAGGCTGCGGAACCCCACGCTGCCGGGCACGAGCAGAATCATGCCGGGCACCCGCACCACCGCCCCGGGGCGACTGAAAGAGCGCGCATACAGATTGCTGGCGGCACTGACCGCGATGCCGGCCATGAATACGCCAGCCTCGTTGCCGAGCGCTGCACCGCCGTAGCGGCTGCACAGGTAGCCGAGAATGGCCGAGGCCATTACGACCGGATAATCGCGACGGTCGGCGCGGAACAGAACGGCGAAAGAGTAGGCGGCCACCAGCAGCGCCGCCCATTCCAGCCATTCCGGCGGCATCGGCGTCGGCGGCTCGGCGGGCACCCAGCCCAGCAGGCGCGCGAACTGCGTGGCCGCCACCGTTCCGAATGTCAGCTTGAGCAGGGTGGAAACGGCACCGGCGAAGCGCGCGGTTCCTGCCATCAGATGCTGGCTCGACAACTCCGACACCGCGTTGGCGAGGGTCAGGCCCGGCAGCAGCACGATCAGGCTGGCCACTACCACGGTCTTCAGGTTGATCGGCACCAGCCAGAAGGCCACCGCGGTTGCGAGCAGCGTCGCGAGCAGCGCGGCGATCGCATCCAGCCCCTCGGACAGGCGAGGACGGCCCGCGCCAAGCACATACAGCAGGCCAATCACCCAGCCGATGCCGGCCGCCGTCGCGATATCGGCCCAGGCGGTGCCCAGCAGTCCAGCCACGCTGGCGGACGCGAGGCCGAAGCTGAACGCAGTCAGCGCCTGTGCCGCCGGGCCGGATGGCGCCTTCAGCTCGCGCAGCGCGCGTGAGCCTTCATTGAGGCTCATTTCGCCGGCCAGCACCTTTTCGGCGATCGCGTCCGCCGCGCACAGCCGGGCGAGATCGACATCGCCGGGCTCCAGCCGCACGACCCGGGTGGTTTCGGCGGCGGGGGCGCCCTCGGCGACCACGGCGTCGGCATCCACCACCGACAGGATCAGGCCGGTCGGATTGGCCATGGGCTGGCAGCGCAGGCGCAGGCGGGTCGCCACCTTGGAGATCGCCAGCTCCAGGCGCTGGGCGGTCGTGCCATAGGTGTGGAGGCTGGCCGCGAGCTGCAGCAGGAACTCGATGCGATCGGCGTAGCTGGGCTGTGGGCTCATGGGCGTCGGGGATCGCGGGGCCGCCAAGGATACCGGTAGCGCGCGCTACCCATGGACGCGCTCGCCGCGCTGCTCGCGCGGTCATACTTCGCGCCCCTCGACCCACCCTCGGAGCGGAACCGACATGCCCATCCAGTTCGGCCTCGGCGAAGCCTTCGCGCTGCTCAGCGCGCTGGCCTGGGCGGTGGGCGTGATCCTCTACAGCAAGCTCGGCACCTGGCTGCCGCCGCTGCAGCTCAATTTCATCAAGAACGCGCTGGTGCTGGGCATGCTGGCCGCGGCCGTGCCGCTGGTGCACGGACTCGCGCTGCCGGAGATCAGCGCCGCGCAGATCGCCATCGCCGTCACCAGCGGCGTGATTGGTCTCGCGCTCGCCGACACGCTCTACCTGAAGGCCCTGAACCAGCTGGGCGCTGGCCGCATGGGCATCATCGGCAACCTCTACAGCCCCTTCGTGATCGCCCTGTCCTTCGTGTTCCTGGGCGAGCGCCTGGGTCCGCTGCAGATCGTGGGCTTCCTGCTGGTCAGTTCGGGCGTGCTGCTGGTCAGCGGCAAGCGCGAGCGCGACGCGGGCGGCGCAAGCGTGCTGTCGGGCGTGCTGCTCGGGGTGCTGGCCATTCTGCTGATGGCGGTCGCCATCGTGATGGTCAAGCGCGTGCTGGAGGCCCAACCGCTGGTCTGGATCAGCCTGATCCGCATGGGCGGTGCCCTGGTGGGGCTGCTGCTGATCGTCGGTCTGCGCGGCGAGCTGCACACGCTCAATCCGCTGCGCATGCGGGTGCACTGGCCCACGCTGCTGATCGCCGCCTTCGTCGGCCAGTTCCTGTCGACCCTGTTCTGGCTAGGTGGCTACAAGTACACCGACGCCATGGTCGCCGCCATCCTCAACGAAAGCTCGTCCGCCTTCATCGTGCTGCTGGCCTGGCTGTGGCTGCGCGAACCCATGGACCGCCGTCGCGCCGGCGGCATCGCTCTGGCGATGGCGGGAGTCGCCTGCATGATCCTGTGAGACTGACGGGCCTTCCGGCCAAGGCCACCTCGGGCGGCCTCGCCAGCGGACCGGCCTCCCGCCGGAGTGCACCGCACCGCCGGAGCTGGCGCCCGAGGACACCGGGCGCCTCGATTCAGCGCACGCAGCCCTTCAACGGCACGACGCGACGCAGCGGAATATCGCCGAGTTCGCCGGTGTTGAAGCGGTAGCTCAGCGTCGCGTTGTTGCAGTCCTTGAACACAAAACTGGCCTGGCCAGTGACGCGGGTTTCGATCGACTGCTGCACACCGGGGAAGTTTCCGCCGCTGGACTGGTACAGCGGGCCCTCGGCGCGATTGCCCTCGACGTCGGTCAGGCCCGAGAACCACAGATGCTCGGCGGGGCGCGCCGCGCCCGGGGCACCCTGCGACCAGGTGAACCAGGCGAAAGCCAGCTGGCCCGTTTCATCCAGAACATCCACATAGACGCCCTGCCCGGTGCGTTCCGGGTTGTACCAGGCCCCATCCAGGCCCTCGGCGATGTGGAAAGAAGGCGGCTCCGGCAACTCGGACTTGACGGTATAGCCCCAGAAGCAAATCTGCCCGCCCGTGTTCTGCATGAATGCCCTGGGATTCTCCTCCACGAACCCGGGCCAGCCGTCGCACAGCTCGATGGCGAGACCGCCGAAGCCCTCGACTTGATCGATATGCCAGCGCCACAGCCGCTGATCGGGGTCGCGGATATCCCGGTTGAAGCCGTCGCCGCCGTAGCCGATTTTTGCCAGCAGGATTCCCGGGGTGTCATCGTCCGGTCGCCCGCCATTGGCGATGAGTGCCCGCGCCTGGGCAATGTGCTCGGGGTCCGTCAGCGCGACCAGGAAACTCTGGTTGCGCTCGGTTTCGATCTCGGCGACTTCGAACCAGACGGTTTCGGCCTGCGCCGCGCAGGAAAGAGAAAGGCCCAGGCACACAGATGCCGCGAGCTTGAGGGTCGGGTTCATGCACTGCTCCGGGAAATGAGGGGCCGCGGTGTCCGCACTGCAGTTGATCTCACGCAGCCAGGACTGGCTTTGGCGTGCGCCGGCGCCCGCCCTCGAGACGGTCGCTGGCTTTGTCCAGCGGCTGAACGGACGCGCGGAGGATGCCACAGCGCACCTTGCCTTTCATGCCGCAGGGCGGCAGTGGATCCAGCGGAAGGTGAGGTTCAGCCGCGGGGGCAACGGTTGCCCGCTCTTGGGGATCGCATGCTGGTACAGGGCCTGGGTGCGGCCGGTCATCAGCAGCAGGCTGCCGTGTGGCAGCTCGAGCTTGAGCCGCTGGCGGCGCTCGGCGACGTCGCGGAACGCGAACCCACGCACCGCGCCCAGGCTGAGCGAGGCGATCACCGGCTCGGGCCCGAGCTCGGGCTCGTCATCCGCATGCCAGCCCATGCCGTCGGCGCCATCACGGTAGAGGTTCGCCAGCACGCTGTTGAAACGCGCCCCACAGGCCTGCTCGATCCTCGGCCTCAGCGCGGCCAGCGCCGGCGTCCACGGGCGCGGCTCGAAGCGCGTGCGCGAATAGGTGTAGGCCGCACCGGGATCGCCGATCCAGCAGGACAGGCGCGGCGAGGCGTGCTCGCGGCCGTAGAGGCGGATGCGGTGCTGCTCCCAGGGAATTTCGGCGCTGAGTGCGACCAGCAGCGCATCGGCCTCCGCGGCCGGCAGGAAGCCGGGAGCGATCCGCAGCTCGGCGCCGTCGAGCGCGATCTCGATCCATTCCATACGCTGAAGTATGCTTGCCACCCCTGCCGGCTAGGCCTGCCCGATGCAGACCCTGCGCCCCGCGCACTCTGCGGGCCGCGCGGTCAAGACGCTGTCGCCTGCACGGCCCGCCCCCGATAATGCCGCCTTTTACGCACACAGCCAGGAGCCAGCCATGAGCGAGCGCGATGTCATGGAATACGACGTGGTCACGGTGGGCGCAGGCCCTGCCGGCCTCGCCTTCGCCATCCGACTGAAGCAGCTCAAGCCGGACCTGTCGGTCTGCGTGATCGAGAAAGCCTCGACCATCGGCGCGCAGATTCTCTCCGGTGCGGTGATCGAGCCCGGCCCGCTGGATGAGCTTCTGCCCGGCTGGCGCGACAATCCGCCGCCGGTCTGCGTGCCGGCCACCGAGGACGAGTTCTGGTTCCTCACCAAGACCGGCGGCTACAAGTTCCCGATCGTGCCGCCGCAGATGAACAACCACGGCAACTTCATCGTCAGCCTGGGCGCCACCTGCGCCTGGCTGGCGCCGCAGGCCGAGGCGCTGGGCGTGGAGATCTACCCCGGCTTCGCCGCCGCCGAGACCCTGATCGAGGACGGCCGCGTGGTCGGCGTGCGCATCGGCGACATGGGCGTGGCCAAGGACGGTTCGCACAAGCCCGGCTACACCGAGGGCATCGACATCCGCGCCCGCATCACCGTGCTCGCCGAAGGCGCGCGCGGGCATCTGGCCAAGCAGCTCATCAAGCAGTACGGCCTCGATGCCGGCAGCGACCCGCAGAGCTACTCGATCGGCATCAAGGAGCTGTGGCAGGTGCCGGAAGACCGCGTCAGCCCCGGCAAGATCGTGCACAGCCTCGGCTGGCCGGCCGATTCGCGCACCTACGGCGGCAGCTTCCTGTACCACCTGACCGGCGGCCGCATCGCGCTGGGCTATGTCTCGGGCCTCGACTACCGCGACCCGAACTACCAGCCCTACGAGGCCTTCCAGCAGTGGAAGCACCACCCGACCGTGAAGCCGCTGCTGGACGGCGGCAGCATTCTGTCCGCCGGCGCCCGCGCCATCGTCACCGGCGGCTACCAGAGCCTGCCGAAGACGGAGATGCCCGGCGCGATCCTGATCGGCTGTGATGCGGGCCTGGTCAATGTGCCCAAGATCAAGGGCGTCCACCAGGCGATGCGCTCCGGCATGCTCGCCGCCGAACACATCGCCAGCACCGACGCCGTCGAAGGCTGGGACGCCAAGCTGCGCAGTTCGGTGGTCTACTCGGAGCTCAAGAAGGTCCGCAACTTCAAGCCAGGTTTCAAGAAGGGCCTGGTGTTCGGCCTGATCAACTCGGGCTGGGAAACGGTGACCGGCGGCGCTTCGCCGTGGACGCTGAAGGTCAAGTCCGACCATGCCAGCCTGCAGAAGCTCAGCGAGGCCGAGAAGCCCAAGCGCGACTATGTCGACCGCAGCCTGGCCCCGCGCGACCGCCTGGCCGGCGTCTACTACGCCGCGACCGAGCACGACGAAGACCAGCCCGTGCACCTGCGCGTCGAAAACACCGACGTCTGCGTAACGAAGTGCGCCGAGGAGTACGGCAACCCCTGCACCCGCTTCTGCCCGGCCGGCGTCTACGAGATGGTCGAGGACGAGGCCGGCAAGCGCCTGCAGATCAACGCCGCCAACTGCGTGCACTGCAAGACCTGCGACATCAAGGACCCCTACCAGATCATCAACTGGGTGACGCCTGAAGGGGCGGCGGGGCCGAACTACCAGAACCTGTGAGCGCATCGGCATTAGCAGGAAGGCGCGGGGTCAGGCAGAGTTTCAGCGCTGGATGGGCCCACTTCTCGACTGTCTGCGCGCGCTTGGCGGCGCGGCGAAGCCTGCCGAGGTTTCGCGATGGATTGCCGAGCATCTGAAGCTCGGCCCAGAGATCACGGAGACTTCGCTGAAGTCCGGAGCGAACCGCTTCCACAACCAAGTGCAATGGGCGCGGCAGTACCTCGTGTGGGAGGGTCTGATCGATGACGCCAAGCGCGGCACCTGGAAACTGACTCCACTCGGCTGGAAGACTCGACTCGACGAAGCCGAGGCCAGAACGATCTTTCTGGATCGCGTACGACTCCAGCAGGCGGAGCGCTCAAAAGGTGCGGACGCGGACCGAGACGGCAGTGGTGAGCTGTCGATTCCGCAACAACTGATCGACTCCGAGCCACCGCCGGATGAGCAACCCGAGGAAGACCTCCTGAAAGTCTTGAAGTCGCTGTCCGCCGGCGGCTTCGAACGTCTTTGCAAGCGCCTGCTCCATGAGCATGGATTCGAGAACGTCAGCGTCACCCAGCAATCCCGCGACGGTGGTATCGACGGCTACGGCACTCTGCGCCTAAGCGCCTTCGTCAGCATGAAGGTCGCCTTCCAGGCCAAGCGCTACAAGGACGTGGTCTCACGCCCCGCGGTGGGCGAGTTCCGCAACGCCTTGCTGGGGCGCGCGGAGAAGGGCGTGTTCATCACCACCGGCCGCTTCAGCGCCGACGCCGAGGCCGAAGCCAGCCGCGAGGGCGTGATTCCGATCGAGCTGATCGACGGCGAGCGTCTCGTCGAGCTGTTCGAGGAGAAAGGTCTGGGCGTGAAGCCCAAGCAGATCCTCACCATCGATCACGCCTTCTTCTACGAGTTCCGGAAGTAGTGCTTCGAGCCGTGGGCCGACTCGCCTGCGCAGGCACAGCGGAGCGCGAGACGGTAGCGGAGCGGGCTTTGGGCCCCTCTCTCTGTGGGAGAGGGATTGGGGTGAGGGTCCGACCGGAGCAAAGGGGTTGATCTGGTCCAACGAGGGCGCAGGCGGTTACGTTCGGCGCGAGCGCAACGTTGAGGACACCCCGCCCTCTCCCCAACCCCTCTCCCACAGGGGGAGGGGCTCAAGAGCAGGGCGACCGGTCCACTGATCACGTTCGCAACGCGCGGATCAGAGCGCGCTCCCGCGAATCCCGAATCCCCAATCCCAAGGCCGCGCAGCGGCCGTCATCCCGAGCGCGCGCTCAGCGCGCGCTCACGGCAATCGCCGAATCAACGCCCCCAGCCCGCCCAGCTTCTCCTCGATGCACTCGTAGCCGCGGTCGATGTGGTAGATGCGGTCGACCACGGTGTCGCCGCGGGCGACAAGGCCCGCCAGCACCAGGCTGGCCGAGGCGCGCAGGTCGGTGGCCATGATCGGGGCGGCGGTGAGTTCGTTCACCCCGCGGATGATCGCGGAATTGCCCTCGACGCGGATGTCCGCACCCAGGCGACGCAGCTCCTCGATGTGCATGAAGCGGTTCTCGAACACCGTCTCGGTGACGATGCCCACGCCATCCGCAACCGCGTTCAGGGCCACGAACTGCGCCTGCATGTCGGTCGGGAACGCCGGATAGGGTGCGGTGGTGAGGTCGACCGCGCGTGGGCGGCGGCCCTGCATGTCGAGCTCGATGAAGTCCGCGCCGGTATTGATGTGGGCGCCAGCCTTCTCCAGCTTCTGCAGCACAGCATCCAGGGTGTCGGCGCGGGTGTGCTTGCACAGCACGCGGCCACGGGTGATCGCGCCCGCGACCAGGAAGGTGCCGGTCTCGATGCGGTCGGCGATGACGTCGTAGCGGCAGCCGTGCAGGCGCTCAACGCCGTGCACAATCAGGGTGCTGGTGCCGATGCCCTCGATCTGCGCGCCCATCGCCTGCAGGCAGTGGGCGAGGTCGGTGACCTCGGGCTCCTGCGCGGCGTTCTCGATGATCGTGGTGCCTTCGGCCAGCGTCGCCGCCATCAGGATGTTCTCGGTGCCGGTCACGGTCACCATGTCGAACACGAAGCGTGTGCCCTTGAGACGCTTCGCGCGGGCGCGGATGTTGCCGCCCTCGACCGTGATCTCGGCCCCCATGGCCTCCAGCCCGCGGATGTGCTGGTCGACCGGGCGCGAGCCGATCGCGCAGCCGCCCGGCAGGCTGACCTCGGCCTGGCCGAAGCGCGCGACCAGCGGGCCCAGCACCAGAATCGAGGCGCGCATGGTCTTGACCAGCTCATAGGGCGCAACGAAGCGGTTCGCGCGGCTGGCGTCGAGGGTGATGCGCATGCGGTCTTCGATGCCGAGGGTCACGCCCATCTGGCCGAGCAGCTCCAGGGTGGTGGTGACGTCGTGCAGGTGCGGCACGTTGCCGATATCCATCGGCCCGTCGGCCAGCAAACCCGCGCAGAGGATGGGCAGGACCGCGTTCTTGGCGCCGGAGATCCACACCTCGCCGTTCAGCGGGCCGTTGCCGGTGATCTGGATTTTCGCCATGGGATCAGCCCTCGCCGGCTTCGGCGGGGGTCTGGGTCTTCAGCGACAGCGCGTGGATCGCGCCGCCCATCAGGTCGCCCAAGGTCGCGTAGACCATGCGGTGGCGGGCCAGCGGCAGCTTGCCGGCGAAGGCTTCGCAAATGACGAGGGCTTCGAAGTGCACGCCGTCGTCGCCCTGCACATGGGCGCGGGCGCCGGGCAGGCCGGCTTCGATCAGTTCACGGATGGTTTCAGGGGTCATGGGCAGGCTTGGCAGCGCCTCGCGGCCGGGCATGCAGCGCGCCGGTCGCGGGCGGCCCCGGTGCGGGGCGGGGTAGAATGGCCGGCGATTCTAAAGCATCCCTGCCGGCGGACCCGGCCCCTGCCACAACTCGTCAGAATCCGCCGGCGTTCCGCTGCTTCCCGCGGCCGAGCGCCGTCCGACCGTCGTCACCCCGGAACCCTCGAAACCCGCCATGAGCGCCCAAGTGCAGCCCCTGCCCTCCCTTCGCGATGCCAGCGGCCTCTCGGCCGAGTCGCTGATCCACAGCGGGCGCGAGGTCATTGACGTGGAGCGCGACGCCATCGAGGCCCTGCGCGCGCGCATCGACCAGCACTTCGTCGCCGCCTGCCGGCTGATGTTCGCCTGCGCGGGCCGGGTGGTCTGCAGCGGCATGGGCAAGTCGGGCCACATCGCGCGCAAGATCGCAGCGACCTTGGCCTCGACCGGCACGCCGGCCTTCTACGTTCATCCGGGCGAGGCCAGCCACGGCGACCTCGGCATGATCACCGACGCCGATGTAGTGATCGCGGTGTCGAACTCGGGCGAGACCGATGAGTTGCTGACCATCCTTCCGGTGCTGCGTCGTCAGGGCAATCCGCTGATCGCGATGACCGGCCGGCCGGAGTCGACGCTCGCGCGCCTCGCCGACGTGCACCTCGACGTCAGCGTGCCGGCCGAAGCCTGCCCGCTGGGTCTCGCACCCACCTCCAGCACCACCGCCGCACTGGTGATGGGCGATGCGTTGGCGGTTGCGCTGCTGGAAGCGCGCGGCTTCACCGCCGATGACTTCGCCCGCTCGCACCCGGCCGGCAGTCTCGGCCGCCGCTTGCTGCTGCACATCGGCGACATCATGCACAGCGGCGAGGAAGTGCCGCGGGTCGCCGCCTCGGCGTCGATCAGCGAGGCCGTGCTGGAGATCAGCCGCAAGCGCCTGGGCATGACCGCAGTGGTCGATGCCGAGAACCGCCTGGTCGGCGTATTCACCGACGGCGACCTGCGCCGGGCGATGGACGACCCCGGCTTCGACCTGCGCGCCACCATCGTCGAGAGCGTGATGACCCGCGCGCCGAAGACCATCAGCGCCGACAAGCTGGCGGTGGAAGCCGCCCGCCTGATGGAGTCGCACAAGATCAGCGCGCTGGTGGTGGTCGACGCCGAACAGCGCGCAGTCGGCGCCCTCAACATCCACGACCTGCTGCGCGCCCGTGTCGTCTGAACTGCGCCACCTCCCGGCAAGCGAGGCCCGCGAGCGCGCCGCGCGCGTTCGCCTGGCCGCCTTCGACGTCGATGGCACGCTGACCGACGGCCGCCTGTTCTTCAGCGACGACGGCCGCGAGCTGAAAAGCTTCGACGTCCATGACGGCCAGGGCCTGAAGCTGCTGGCCGGCATCGGCGTCGAGATCGCGCTGATCACCGCCCGCACCAGCCCGCTGGTGGCGCGCCGCGCAGCCGACCTCGGCATCCGCCACCTGATCCAGGGCAGTCACGACAAGGGCGCGGCGCTGTCGGCGCTGTGCGCCAGCCTGCGCATCGAGACCGAGGCCGCGGCCTTCATGGGCGATGACCTGCCCGATCTGGCGGCGATGGCCGTCGCCGGCTTCAGCGTGGCGCCGTCCAACGCGCATGCCTGGGTCGCGGCGCGCGTCGACTGGCAGACCCGCGCGGCCGGCGGCCATGGCGCGGTGCGCGAGTTCTGCGACTTCGTCATCGAAGCCCAGGGCCGCAGCGCCGACGTGCTGTCGCGCTTCGTGCCGGGCTGAAGGCCATGCAGGCGCGCCAGATTCCCGTCCTCATCGGGCTGCTGCTGGCGGCGGCGGTGAGCAGCTGGCTGGTCTGGCTGCTGCGCGAACCGGCACCGGCCCCGGCTCTGGTCGGACCGCCGCGTTCGGACTACTTCCTCACCGACTTCTCGATGGTCGCGCTCGACGCAGCAGGCCGCGAAGCCTTCGCCGCGCGCGGGCCGCGCCTGGCCCGGCACCCGACGGCGGGCACGCTGGAGGTGAGTGCGCCGGAGTTCACCCTGCCAGATGCCGAGGGCGGCCGCTGGCTGGCGCGCGCGGAGGCCGCCTGGGTCAGCGCCGACGCCAGCGAGCTGCGCCTGCTGCGCGGCGTGCGGGTCAGCGCCCCCGAAGGTGCCGAAGGCCCGTCCGAGCTGCAAACCGAGCGGCTGCATCTGTTTCCGCGGGTGCGCCAGCTGCGCAGCACCGATGCGGTGACCGCCTCCGGGCCCGGTTTTATACTCCGCGGCCTCGGCCTCGAGGCCGAGCTCGACACCCGCCGTTTCCGACTTCTCGACCAGGTGAGCGCCCGCTATGAGCCCCCTTCGCGCTGACGGCCGCCTGCTGGCCGGCCTGCTTCTTGTTGCTGTCGGTGGCAGCGCGCTGGCCGCGAGCGCCGACCGCCAGCAGCCTGTCGACGTCTCGGCCCGCGCGGGCGATGCCACCCTCGCCGACGGCGATTCGATCCTGAGCGGCGAGGTGGTCATCACCCAGGGCAGCCTGGAGATCCGCGCCGACAAGGCGACGCTGACCCGCACAGCCGGCGAGCTGAGCCGGGTGGTGTTCGAAGGCGAACCGGCTTCGCTCAAGCAGATCGACGACCAGGGCCAGCCGGTCAGCGTGCGCGCACGCAAGGTGACCTACACGCCGACCTCGAATGAAGTGCTGCTGGAGGGCGCGGTCCAGGTCGACCGCCCCGAGGGCATGCTGCAGGGCGAAGTCATCACCTACGACATGGCCAATGGCCGCCTGAACGCCCGCGGCGAGGGCGCCAACGACCGCATCCGCATGAGCTTCCAGCCGCGCCCGAACGCCGCCGCGCCTGCCACTCCGACGGACGGCGGCTGATGCTCAGCGCCCGCAACCTGCGCAAGCGCTACCGCGATCGTGAGGTGGTCCGCGATTTCTCGCTGAGCCTCGATCGCGGCGAAGTGGTCGGTCTGCTCGGCCCGAACGGCGCCGGCAAGACCACCTGCTTTTACATGATCGTCGGCCTGGTGCCGGCCGACGGTGGCCAGATCCAGCTCGACCAGCAGGACATCACCGCCCTGCCCATGCATGCCCGCGCCCGCCTGGGCGTCGGCTACCTGCCGCAGGAAGCCTCCGTGTTCCGTCGCCTGTCGGTGGCGGACAACATCCTTGCCGTGCTGGAGCTGCGCGAGGACCTGGGCGAGGCCGAACGCCAGCGCGAACTGCAGGGCCTGCTCGACGAGCTGCAGATCGGCCACGTCGCCGACAGCCTCGGCGCGAGTCTTTCAGGCGGCGAGCGCCGCCGCGTCGAGATCGCCCGTGCGCTGGCCGCCAAGCCGCGGCTGATGCTGCTGGACGAGCCCTTCGCCGGCGTCGATCCGATCTCGGTCGGCGAGATCCAGCGCATCGTGCGGCACCTGAAAGCGCGCGGTATCGGCGTGCTGATCACGGACCACAACGTGCGCGAGACGCTCGGCATCTGCGACCGCGCCTACATCCTCAACGACGGCGGCGTGCTCGCCGAAGGCAGCCCGGCCGAAGTGCTGGAGAACGCCGAGGTGCGCCGCGTCTATCTGGGCGACGGATTCCGGATGTGATGAAGCCCTCCCTGCAACTGCGGATGGGTCAGCAGCTGACGCTGACTCCGCAGCTGCGGCAGGCGATCCGCCTGCTGCAGATGTCGACCGTAGAGCTGGAGGCCGAGCTGACCGAGGCCATCGAGTCCAACCCGCTGCTGGAGCGCGCCGAAGACGCCGACCCGCAGGCGGCGGGCGGCGACGAAGCCTCGGTGGCCGCGGACGCCGAGGCCGGTGGCGATGGCGGTAGCGAAGCCGGCGCAGACGAGGCCGCGACCGAAATCCTCGACAGCCCGCTCGACTACGAGCCCGATTGGGACCTCGAAACGGCGGCCGGCAGCGGCAGCAGCGGTGGCGACGGCGAGGATCGCCTGGAGAGCCTGCAGGGCACGGTCACCCAAAGCCTGCACGACCACCTGCTCTGGCAGCTCGGCCTGTCGCATCTGTCGGCGCGTGACCAGGCCATCGGCCGCGCCCTGATCGACGCCATCGGCGATGACGGCTATCTGCAGGAGGACTTCGACTCGGTGCGCGCCACCCTGCGCCCGGAGATCGAGGCCGAAGCCGACGAGCTGCAGGCCGTGCTGGCGCATATCCAGCAGTTCGATCCGCTGGGCGTGGGCGCGCGCACGCTGGCCGAGTGTCTGTGCCTGCAGCTGCGAGCCCTGCAGGACGACAGTCCCGCCTGGGCGCTGGCGCAGAGGATCGCGCAGGCGCATCTCGAGGACCTGGCCCGCCTCGGCACCCTCAAGCTGGCCCAGCAGCTCAAGCTTGACGCCGATCTCATGGCCGAGGCCGTTGCCCTGCTGCGCCGGCTCGATCCCAAGCCCGGCTCAGGCTATGGCGGCGAGCGCGTGGAGTACGTCGCGCCGGATGCCTACGCCTGGCGTCAGGCCGGCGCCTGGCGGGTCAGCCTGGCGCCCGGCTGCCTGCCGCGGGTGGGCATCAACCGCCAGTACGAGGCCATGATCGGCGTCGCCGCGCGCGGCGATGCCAGCTACCTGCGCGGCCAGCTGCAGGAGGCGCGCTGGCTGATCCGCTCGCTGGAAACCCGCGCCGACACCATCCTGCGCGTGGCCGAGTGCATCGTCAGGCAGCAGAGCGCCTTCCTCGAACACGGCCCCGAGGCCATGCGCCCGCTGGTGCTGCGCGAGATCGCCGAGGAGCTCGAACTGCACGAGTCGACGATTTCGCGGGTGACCACCCGCAAGTACCTGCACACCCCGCGCGGCACCTTTGAATTCAAGCACTTCTTCTCCTCGGGCGTGTCCACGGTCGACGGCGGCAGCGCGTCCAGCACAGCCATCCAGGCCATGATCAAGCGCCTGATCGAGGCCGAATCCCCGCGCAAGCCCCTGTCTGACGCGCGATTGACCGAGCTGCTGCAGGCGGAGGGCATCTCGGTCGCGCGGCGGACGGTGGCGAAGTACCGGGAAGCGATGAACATCCCCTCCTCAAACGAGCGCCAGCGGGTAAGCTGATCGCCAATGGCCCGTCCAGACGAACCCGGCAACCTGCTCTGCCCTTCTCCTCGAGCCTCGGGCGGCCCCACAGTGGACGCCGCGCTCGCCGTAGCTCTGGCAGAGCGCTTCGGATCGGCAGTCCGGTTTCTTGCGCGCGGGCTTGAGTCCGACCTCCCCATCCCAACCTCTTCTGGAGCGGCCCTTGCATGCCGCTTCTTGCCGCACGGCGGTATCGCCGCGCCCTCCCCTGCCGCCCGGAACGTGCCGGCAGCGGGCTCCAACCGGACGTTCCCCTAGGAGGTTCCAGCCATGCGATTCGATATCAGTGGTCACCAGATCGATGTCACCGCCGCCCTGCGCGAGTACGTCGAAACCAAGCTGGCGCGCCTTGAGCGCCACTTCGACCACCTGCTCGATGTCCATGTGATCCTGTCGGTCGACAAGCTCGACCACAAGGCCGAAGCGACCCTGCACGCCGCCGGCCGCCACATCCACGCCGAGTCGGTGGCCGAATCGATGTACGCCGCCATCGACCTCCTGGCCGACAAGCTCGACCGCCAGGTCGTGAAGCACAAGGAGAAGCTCACCGACCACCACCGTGGTGACGCACCCTCGCGCAACGGCAGCTTCGGCTAGTACCCTACGCCGCCGGGCCGGCCCAGCTGGCCCGGCGGCCCGCCTTCCCCAGGCAATGACACCATGCTCCTGATCGACCTCCTGACGCCCGCCCGCACCTCGGTCGGCGTCAGTGCCACCAGCAAGAAGCGACTGCTGGAAACGCTCGCCGCCAGCTTGGCCGATGGCCAGGGCGAAGCCTGCGAGCGCGCCATCTTCGACAGCCTGTTCGCCCGCGAGAAGCTGGGCTCGACCGGGCTGGGCCATGGCGTGGCAATCCCGCACGGGCGTACGCCCGGCCTCAACAACGCCATCGGCGCCTTCGTGCGCCTGTCTGACGGCATCGATTTCGGCGCCATCGACGGCGCCCCGGTGGATCTGGTGTTCGCCATGGCGGTGCCGGAACACTTCAGCCACCAGCATCTGGTGTTGCTCTCGCAGCTCGCCGAGATGTTCGGCGATGCCGCTTTCTGCCAGCGCCTGCGCAGCGCGCCCGACAGCGCCAGCCTGTACGCCCTGCTGGCGGACTGGCAGCTGACTCACGCCGCCGCCTGAGCCCGCGCGCGGACGCATGGACGCCCGCATCAGCGCCCGCGAGCTCTACGAGCAGCTGCAGGAACGCTTGGGCCTGCGCTGGCTCGCCGGACAGCGCGGCGAGCGCCGCGAGATCGAGCCCGGCGAGCATCTGGCGCGCCGACCCTCGCTGGCCGGCTACCTCAACACCATCCACGCCAACAAGGTGCAGATCATCGGCGCCGAGGAGCTGGCCTACCTCGACGCACTGGATTCCCGCCAACGCTGGGAAACCCTCGCCAAGATCATGAACGCGCGGCCCTTGGCCCTGCTGGTGAGCCGCGACCAATCGGCACCGCCGGACCTGCGCGACGCCTGCAACGAGACCGACACCCCGCTGTGGAGCTCGCCGCGCCGCGGCCATGAGCTGCTGACCTACCTGCAGTACCACCTGGCGCGCGCCCTGGCCCGCAGGCTCACCCTGCACGGGGTGTTCATGGAGGTCTATTCGATCGGCGTGCTGATCACCGGCGACTCCGGCTCGGGCAAGAGCGAGCTGGCGCTGGAGCTCATCACCCGCGGCCACCGCCTGGTGGCCGACGACGCGCCGGAGTTCACCCAGATCGCCCCGGACGTGCTCGACGGCACCTGTCCCGAGCTGCTGCAGGACCTGATCGAAGTGCGCGGCCTCGGCATCCTCAACGTGCGCGAGATGTTCGGCGACACCTCGGTCAAGCGGAACAAGTACCTGCGCCTGATCGTCCACCTTGAGCGCTACGACCCGGCCGCGCCGCCCGCCACCCTCGATCGCCTGCACGGCGACCGCAGCCACCGCCGCGTACTCGATCTCGACATCCCGCAGATCACCCTGCCGGTAGCCCCGGGGCGCAACCTCGCCGTGCTGGTGGAGGCGGCGGTGCGCTCGCACATCCTCAAGGCCAAGGGCGCCGACCCGGCGCAGACTTTCATGGACCGTCAGGCCCACCAGATGCGTAAGCTCACCCCGTGAACATGCCCACCGAACCACCGCCGGCTGCGGCTTCTTCCGCGCAGGTCCTGATCGTCAGCGGCCTGTCGGGCTCCGGCAAGTCGGTCGCCCTGCGCACGCTGGAGGACCTCGACTACTACTGCGCCGACAACCTCCCCGCGGAGCTGCTGCCGCAGTTCGTCGATAGCGTGGTCGATGGCGATCGCGACGCCACGCGTCTCGCCGTCGGCATCGATGTGCGCAACCGCGTCGAGGACCTCGCCGACCTGCCGCGCTCGCTGGCCGCCCTCGGCCAGGCCGGGCACGGCTACCGGCTGGTCTTTCTCGACACCCGCGACGAGGTGCTGATCAAGCGCTTCAACGAAACCCGGCGCCGGCATCCCCTTTCGCGCAACGGACTGCCGCTGGCAGAAGCGATCGCCCGCGAACGCGAACTTCTGCGGCCGCTGATGGCGTTGGCCGACGCGGTGATCGACAGCAGCGAGCTCAACGTGCACCAGCTGCGCCGCACGATCACCACCGAGATCGCCAGCGTCTCCTCCGCCACGCGGCTGTCGATCCTGCTGGAATCCTTCGCCTACAAGCACGGCCTGCCGGCCGATGCCGACTTCGTGTTCGACGTGCGCTGCCTGCCCAACCCGCACTGGCTGCCGGCGCTGCGCCCGCTGTCGGGGCGGGACGCCGCCGTGCGCGAGCACCTCGATGAACAGCCGCTGGTGCGCGACTACCTCGACCTCGTCATCCGCTTCCTCGACAGCTTCCTGCCCCGCTTCGAGAGCGACAGCCGCAGCTACGTCACCATCGCCTTCGGTTGCACCGGCGGTCGTCATCGTTCGGTGTACTGCGCCGAGGCCGTGGCCAAGCACCTGCGCGAGCACGGCCGCGAACAGGTGGTCACCTTCCACAGGGAGATCGAGTGATGGGGGATTCGGGATTCGGGATTCGGGATTCGCGTAAGAGCGGCGACGCGGTGCCCGCCGCGCGGGCGTCGCGGTCCAGGGGAAAGCACTGATGGCCGTGGGGATTCTGCTGCTGACCCATCCGGGGATCGGCACCGCCCTGCGCGCCGTGGTGCAGAAGGTGCTCGGCAACCCGACCCTGCCGGTCGAGGTGCTGGAGGTGCCTTTCGATGCCTCGCTCGACGATCTGTCGATGCAGGCGCGCGGCGCTCTGGGCCGTCTGGACGGCGGCGAGGGCGTGCTGATCCTCACCGACCTCTACGGCGCTTCGCCCAGCAACCTCGCCGCACGACTCGAGTCCACCCCGGTCACGGTGCGGCGCGTCTCCGGCCTGAGCCTGCCGATGCTGCTGCGCGTGCTGAACTATCCGGAACAGAACCTCGAGGCGCTGGCCCAGACCGCGGTCACCGGTGCCCGCAGTGGAGTGGTGAACGGCCATGCTTGAGCGCGAACTGCTGGTGGTGAACAAACTCGGCCTGCACGCGCGCGCCTCGGCCAAGCTGGTGCAGCTGCTCGGCGGGTTCAAGTCCAACGCCTTCCTGGTCGGCCGCGGCCGCGAGGTCAACGCCAAGAGCATCATGGGCGTCATGCTGCTCGCCGCCGCTCAGGGCAGCAGCGTGGTGCTGCGCGTGGACGGCCCCGACGAAGAGGCCGCGATGGCGGCGGCGGCCGACCTGTTCGCCCGCGGCTTCGACGAGGAGGGCTGATGCGCCTTGTCCTGCACGGCCAGCCGGCCTCGCGCGGACTCGCGCTCGGTCGCGCGCACGTGCGGGAACCGCAGATGCATGAGGTGCGCGAGGAGCGCATCCCCGAGGGCGCGGTCGAGGCCGAGATCGAGCGCCTGCATATGGCCCTGGACACCGCCCGCGGCGAACTGCAGCAGATGCGCGAGCGACTGCAGGGTGCGCTGGCGCACGAGCTGGGCGAGTTCCTCGACATTCACCAGCTGATCCTCGACGACCCTGAGCTGGTGCTGGGTCTCGACGACTTGATCCGCACCGCGCGCTTCACCGCCGACTACGCGCTGAAGCTGCAGCGCGACCGCCTGGTCGCGGTCTTCGATGCGATCGACGACCCCTACATGCGCTCGCGCCGCGAGGATCTGGAGCACGTCATCGGCCGGGTCTGGGCCGCCCTGCACCGCAGCCCCGAGAGCACCACGCCGGGGGTGTCTGGCGAGGTGCTGGTCACCGACAACGTGGCCCCGGCCGAGCTCTCGCAGCTGACCGAGCGCGGCGTGGTGGCGATCATCACCGGTGCGGGCAGCGCGCTCTCGCACAGCGCCATCCTCGCCCGCAGCCTGCACCTGCCGCTGATCGTCGGCGCCCACGAGGCGGTCGCCCAGATCAACGACGGCGACGCCCTTCTGATCGATGGCCACAGCGGCGAGATCATCATCGAGCCCGACGCCGAAGACCTGCGGCGCTTCAAACGACAGCAGCGGGAGAACGCGCGCGAGCGACGCGCCCTGCAGAAGCTGCGCGACGCCGAAACGGTGACTCGTGACGGCATCGAGATCCGCCTGCTGGCCAATGCCGAATCGCGTGAGGACGTGCACCAGGCCTATGCCCTGGGCGCTTCCGGCATCGGCCTGTACCGCACCGAGTTCCTGTTCATGCAGGGCCCTGGCGCGCCCGATGAGGAAGCGCAGTTCCTGGTCTACCGCGACCTCGTCATGGCCATGCGCGGCCGCCCGGTCACCCTGCGCACCCTGGATCTGGGCGCCGACAAGGCCGACCGCGCCGGCATCGCGCTGAGCCATGAACCCAACCCCGCGCTCGGCCTGCGCGGCGTGCGCCTGTCGCTGGCCCAGCCTGCGCTGTTCCGCAGCCAGCTGCGCGCCCTCCTGCGCGCCTCGGCCTACGGCAAGGTCAACATCCTGGTGCCGATGGTGGGCTTCCGCGAGGAGATCCGCGCCGTGCGCGGGCTCGTCGACGCCTGCGCCCGCGAGCTGGAGGCCGAGGGCCACGCAGTCGCGAAGAAGATCGCGCTCGGGGTGATGATCGAGGTGCCGGCGGCAGCGCTGGCGCTGGCGTCGTTCGGGCGCGAGATCGACTTCCTCAGCATCGGCACCAATGACCTGGTGCAGTACCTGCTGGCGATAGACCGGGGCAACGACGCGGTCGCTGCGCACAGCAGCCCGCTGCACCCGGCGGTGCTGCGCGTGCTGCGCGAAATCCTGCAGTTCGGCCAGCGTCGTGGCCTGTCGACCTCGGTTTGCGGGGAGATGGCCGGCGACCCCGCGCATACGCGCCTGCTGCTGGCGCTCGGCCTGACCGAGTTCAGCCTGCACCCGAACACCCTGCTGGAGGTACGCGCGATCATTCGCGACAGTGACCTGGGCGACCTGCGCAAGCTCGGCAGCCGCCTGCTCCGCGCCAGCGACCGTACGGGCATCGAGCGCCTGCTGAAGACCCTCGGCTGAGTCGAGCGCGCGGCCTGCCTCGTGCGCGCACGGCCCAAACTGTGCGTACTCAATTCGCCGGTGCGCCCGTCATGGCGTCGGGCAAGACTGGCTTCGTCAGCCAAGCCCTAAGGCATCAACAGCAGGCCCCATTCCTGGACAAAACGGACCAGCACCGCCGGCGGCACCGGGCCCCAGAGCAGCAGGCCCAGCACCAGCGCCGACAGGCCGTGCTCGATCCGCTCGGGCAGATCGAAGCCGGTGTCCATGGCTCATCCGCCGCGGCTGCGCTGGGCCAGCAGGTGGTAGGCCAACATGCCGACGCCGGCGGCGACGAACAGCAGGCCGAAGGTACCGGGGCTGTCGGCACGCAGGTCCAGCCATTCGATCAGGCCGAAGGCCGCGCCCAGCGAGGTCAGCACCATGCCCCACTTCAAGGCGGCGGTGCGGCGAGCCAGCTCGTCGGCCTCGATCAAGGAGCGCACCAGCGACTCCGAGGCGCTGGACTCGACCAGGCGTCGGCGCACGCGGCCGTCCAGGATGGCCTTGACGATGTAGGCGATCACGATGAACAAGGTGATCGGGATCAGGATGGTGAAGTCCATGGTGTCTCTCCGGTGGGCGGCAGGCTCCATGCCTGCCTGGAAGGATCAGAGACGGCCAGGGCGAGGCAGGTTGCACGACGATCCGGAAATTTTTCGCCACCGGCACTGCAACCGTCGACGGCCTGGGTGTATCTGATGTCCGCATGAACGAGGACCGCACCCTGGTGGACGATGTGCTGCGCGAGCGCCCCGGCGCCTTCGCGCGCCTGGTCGAGGCGCACCAGCGCCTGGTCTGGCACATCCTGCTGCGCATGGTGCGATCGGAACAGGACGCCGAGGACCTTTCGCAGGAGTGCTTCCTGCGCGTGTACCGCAAGCTGGACCAGTTCCGCTTCGACTGCGCCTTGTCGAGCTGGATCGGCCGCATCGCCTTCAGCCTCGGCAGCCGCCACCTGGAGCGAAAGTCGCTGGCCATCGAACGCGGCAGCGTGTTCGAGGACGGCGAGGCCTTCGACCCGCTCGACCACATCGCCGACGAGGCCGATGTCGCGGGCGAGCTGGCCGAGGCCCAGCTGCACGCGCACGCGCTGCGCCTGATCGAGGCGCTGCCGCCGCTGCAGCGCACCGTGCTCAGCCTCTACCATGCCGAGGAGCTGGGCATCGCCGAGATCGCCCGCATCACCGAGCGCCCCGAGGGCACGATCAAGAACCTGCTGTTCCGCATCCGCCTGCGCCTGCGCGAGGCGCTGAAGGAAGCGATCGGAGAACCCGCATGAACATCCGACCCGACACGCCGGACACCCGCAGCGCCGCGCCCGATCCCCGCATCGAGGCCGAATGGCGGCGGCAGGAGGCCGCACGCGCTGCCGCCACGGGCACCGGCCCGACGGCAGGCGATCCGGATCGCCTGTATGCCGCGCTGGCGCACGCCGCCGCCCTGCCCGCCCCCGCCCTACCCGCCGGCTTCGCCGCGCGCCTGCAGCAGCGCGTGCAGCGCGGCGACGCGGGCGATCGCTTCGAGATCGCCCTGCTCGGCGGCGTGCTGACGGTCGGCGGCCTGCTCGCCCTGTTCTACGGCCTGCCGGTGCTGGCCGGACTGCTGCAGCCGCTGCAGTGGCAGCTGCCGGCCGCCTCGGACATCGGCCTGCACTGGGCACTGATGGGGGCGGCGACGCTGGCGCTCAGCGGGTTGGTGAGCGGGCTGCTGGAGCGGCGGCGCGGCGGGGCAGGCTGAGCTCGTGATGGGCGCGCCACAAGCGCACCTGCGCGCGAGCAGATGAGGTGCGCCATGGGCGCACCTACGCGCGCCCCGACGAAGTGCGCCGCACGCGCATCTCAGCGCACGAAGCTTGCAGTTAGGATCAAATAGCGGTGTCTTCCGCGCTCCGCATCACTTCGCGCTGTCCGCGGTACTGGGCGCGAGCAGCGCTGCGCGCACGGCTTCCAGAGGCAGCGTCACACAGCGGTGGCGGCGCGGCAACCCGCACATCTCGGCCAGATCGGCGAGCTCGCCCAGACGCACCCGCAAGGCTTCGTCGGGCTCGGGTCTGGTCTGGCCGAGCAGGCGCCGCAGATCGGCGTCGATCACGTCCAGCTGCGCCGATTCATGGCCCACCAGCGCGTCGCCCAGCATCGAGGCCGTCGCCAACACGATCGCGCAGGCTTCCGCTTCGAAGGCGTAGTCGACGATATGGCCGGTCTCCACGCGCAGCTGCACGCTCAGGCTGTCGCCGCACAGCGCGTTCTCGCCGCAGCCGCAGTGGGTCGGATTCGCCAGCTGGCCACGCCGATGAGGCGCGCGGCTGTGGTCGAGAATGGCGGAATGGTAAGGGTTGGGCATGCCTCGGCAGACTTGGGCTAGGCGATCAAGGAGAGAGATCCACTCAGCAGCCCCGTCTGTCGACTGCGCGAGTGACTGATTCAAGCCCCTCTCCCCTTGTGGGAGAGGGGTTGGGGAGAGGGGGAGAAAACCTGGGGCAAGCGTTCTACCCCTCTCCCCCGCCCCCTCTCCCACAAGGGGAGAGGGGAGTTCGCTGTCGAGCATGCCGCTCTACGCAAAGGGCGACTGGCGTGGAGGGATCAAGCTGTAAACCCGTGGGGCCCGTGAGCGGAGAAACGCTGCCGCAGCCCCCCACTGCATAAGGCCAGCCTTTCCTTGAGCCAAGCCCGAATCCTGACTCTCAGCCCAGCAGCCGGCGCGCCTTGTCGATGCCGCGCACCAGGGTGTCGATCTCGACCTCGGTGTTGAAGAAAGCGAGGCTCGCGCGCAGGGTCGCGGGCACGCCGAAGAAGCCCATCAGCGGATGCGCGCAGTGGTGGCCGGAGCGCACCGCGATGCCTTCGAGGTCCAGCAGGGTCGCGAGGTCGTGCGCATGCGCGCCTTCGACCAGAAAGGAGATCACCGCCGCCTTCTCGCGCGCCTCGCCGAAGATGCGCAGGCCGGGCACCGCGCGCAGGGCCTCGGTCGCCACGCCCAGCAGGTACTGCTCGCGCTCTGCGATCGCCTGCATGCCGATGCCGGAGAGGAAATCGACGGCGGCGCCCAGACCGATGAAGCCCGAGATGTTGGGCGTGCCGGCCTCGAACTTGTGCGGCGGCTCGTTGAAGCTGGTGCGCTCGAAGCTGACCGTGCGGATCATCTCTCCGCCGCCGAAGAAGGGCGGCATCGCCTGCAGGTGCTCGCGCTTCGCCCACAGCGCGCCGGTGCCGGTGGGGCCGGCCATCTTGTGGCCGGTGAAGGCATAGAAATCGCAGCCGATCGCGGCGATGTCGACCGCCATGTGCGGCACCGCCTGCGAGCCGTCGACCAGCACCGGCACGCCACGGCGCCGCGCCATGGCGCAGATCTCGCGGATCGGCGTCACCGTGCCGAGCACGTTGCTGACGTGGGTGACGGCAAGCAGCTTGACCCGGCCATCGAGCTTCTTCTCAAGGTCGACCAGATCGAGCTCGCCGTTCTGCAGGATCTCGACCGGCACCACACTGGCGCCGGTGCGTTCGGCGATCAGCTGCCAGGGCACCAGGTTGGCGTGATGTTCCATGCGGCTGGCGAGGATGACGTCGCCGGTCTGCAGCTTGGGCAGCAGGTAGCTGTAGGCGACCAGATTGATGGCCTGGGTGGTGCCCGAGGTGAACACCAGCTCGTCGCTGCGAACGTTCAGGAACCTCGCGAGCTTGGCGCGGGCACCCTCGTAAGCGGCGGTCGCCTCCTCGCCCAGGCTGTGCACGGCACGCGCCACGTTGGCCGTGTAGCGGCGGTAGTAGGCGTCCATCGCCTCGATGACCGCCCGTGGCTTCTGCCCGGTGTTGGCGTTGTCGAGATAGACCAGCGGTTTGCCGTGGACCTCGCGCGCCAGCACCGGGAACTCGGCGCGCAGGGCGAGCCAGTCGATGTCATGCGTGGCCTGGCGCTGGGCGTTCACAGAGCGGCTCCTTCGATGCGCGCGATCAGCGCGTCGGTGAGGGTTTCGATCAGCGCGGGCTGCTCGGCGACTTCAATCGCTTCGACCAGGAAGGCACGGGTCAGCAGCGCCCGCGCCTCGTCGCGCGGAATGCCGCGCGAACGCAGGTAGAACAGGGCCGTCGCGTCCAGCTGGCCGACCGTGGCGCCGTGCGCGGCCTTGACCTCGTCGGCGTCAATCACCAGCACCGGCTGCGTGTTGACCTCGGCGGTGTCGGAGAGCAGCAGGTTGCGATCCGACAGCTCGGCGTCTGTGCCATCGGCGCCCTCGCGGATGCGGATGCCGCCGTAGAAGCTCAGCTTGCCGCGGGCTGTGGCCAAACCCCGCCAGCGCAGGTCGCAGCGGGTGTCGCGAGCGGCATGGTCGACGGCGAGGCGCACGTCGACAGCGCGTCTGGCATCGGTCAGCTGCGCGCCGCCGGAGACGAAGGCTGCAGCCTCGCCCTGCAGCTCGGCATTCAGCTCCAGCCGCGACAGCCCGGCCCCAAGCTCAAGATCGACGCGGCGATATAGCGCACCCGCGGCCAGCGAGGCATCCGCGCGCGCGAACAGCTGCGCGCCCTCGGCGGCCGACTGCAGGCGGGCGTGGGTCAGCTCGGCGCCGGGCTTCAGATGCACCTGGGCGATGGTGTTGTCGAGGTGGGCGTGCGCCTCGAGGCCCAGCACATGCTCGACCACGGTGAGGCGTGCGTTGGCGCCGAGATCGATCAGATGGCGCAGATGCCAGGCGGCCTCGGCCGACTCCGGCGCACCGATCGATACAAGATGCAGCGGTGTCTCGACCTGCGCATCGGCTTCGAGCTGGATCACCGCACCTTCGACCGCCAGCGCCGCGTTGGCGCGCGCGAAGACTTCGTCAGACGCGTTGTAGCGACGACCGAGATGCGCCACATCGCGCGCATGCGCCTCCGGCAGCACGCGGCCGAGCGCACGCACCGACAGTCCGGCAGACAGGCCGGAGAGATCGCTGAGCGCGGTGTCCAGCCAGCCGTTGACGAAGACCAGACGCGGTCGCGGGATGTGGGCGATGCGCGCGGCATCGACGCTGGCGCCCGAGGACGCGCGATAGCTGCGCTGGCCTAGCGCGCGCAGGTTGGTATAGCGCCAGCGCTCGGCGCGGTTGGCCGGCAGGCCGTCGGCCATCAGGGCCTCCAGCGCAGCCTTGCGCGCCTCGGCGAGACCCGCCGCCGCGCGCAGCGGCTCCGGCAGCTCGGCCCAGCGCTGGGCGAAGCTCTCAAGCAGGGCGGACATCAGACCGCCTCCGGGCTCTGCCGATCCTTGATCCAGGCATAGCCGTGCGACTCGAGTTCACGCGCCAGTTCCGGCCCGCCGCTCTCGACGATGCGGCCATCCGCCAGCACGTGCACCACGTCGGGCACGATGTAGTCGAGCAGGCGCTGGTAGTGGGTAATGACGAGGAAGCTACGCTCGGGCGAACGCTGCGCATTGACGCCATCGGCCACCGCCTTCAGCGCGTCGATGTCGAGGCCGGAGTCGGTCTCGTCGAGGATGGCCAGCTTGGGCTCCAGCACCGCCATCTGGAAGATCTCGTTGCGCTTCTTCTCGCCGCCGGAGAAGCCGGAGTTGACCGCGCGATGCAGCAGCTCTTCCTTGAGGTGCAGTACCTGCAGCTTCTGCCGCACCAGCTTCAGGAACTGCATGGCGTCGAGCTCCTCCTCGCCGCGCGCCTTGCGCTGTGCATTCAGCGCCGCACGCAGGAAGTAGGTGTTGTTCACCCCCGGAATCTCCACCGGGTACTGGAAGGCCAGGAACACGCCGGCGGCGGCGCGCTCTTCCGGCTCCAGCGCCAGCAGGTCGACGCCGTTGAACTCGACCGAGCCCTGCGTGACCTCATAGCCCTCGCGCCCGGCCAGCACATGGCCCAGCGTCGACTTGCCCGCCCCATTGGGGCCCATGATGGCGTGCAGCTTGCCGGGCTCGAGCGTCAGCGACAGACCCTTGAGGATTTCGCGCTCGCCGGCGCGGACGTGGAGGTTGGTGATCTTGAGCATGGGATTCGGGATTGGAGATTCGGGATTCGGGATTCGTGGGGTGGCGCGGCAAGAGCTGCCGCAGCCTCAAACTTGCAGCCCCTCTCCCCGTGGGAGAGGGGTTGGGGAGAGGGTCCGGTCGGAGCGAGAGCGGGGCATTGAGGGGAAGGATTCGAGACGCGGGCGTCAAATCCCAGATCCCCAAGCCCCGCTCATCCGGCCCTCGCGCACAGCGCTCGGGCGTTCGACGGCGCACGCGGCCGTGCCGCGTAAGCGCGCCGTCTCACCCCACCGCTCCCTCAAGCGACACCTCAAGCAGCTTCTTAGCTTCCACCGCGAACTCCATCGGCAGCTCCTTGAAGACCTGCTTGCAGAAGCCGTCGACGATCATCGACACCGCGTCTTCCTCGCCGATGCCACGCGCGCGGCAATAGAACAGCTGGTCGTCGCTGATCTTGGAGGTGGTCGCTTCGTGCTCGACGATGGCGTCGGGCCGGCGCACTTCGATGTAGGGGAAGGTGTGGGCGCCGCAGCGCTTGCCGATCAAGAGGCTGTCGCACTGGGTGTAGTTGCGCGCGTTCTCCGCACCCTTGCCCACGTGCACCAGGCCGCGATAGGTGTTCTGGCCGTGGCCGGCGCTGATGCCCTTGCTGATGATCTTGCTCTTGGTGTTCTTGCCCAGGTGGACCATCTTCGTGCCGGTGTCGGCCTGCTGGCGGTGGTGGGTCAGCGCCACCGAGTAGAACTCGCCCACCGAGTCATCGCCCTTCAGCACGCAGCTGGGGTACTTCCAGGTGATGGCCGAACCGGTCTCGACCTGGGTCCAGCTGATCTTCGACTTGGCCCCGCGGCACTCGCCGCGCTTGGTCACGAAGTTGTAGATGCCGCCGACGCCGTTCTCGTCGCCCGGGTACCAGTTCTGCACGGTGGAGTACTTGATCTCGGCGCGCTCAAGAGCCACCAGCTCGACCACCGCCGCGTGCAGCTGGTTCTCGTCGCGCTGCGGCGCGGTGCAGCCCTCGAGGTAGCTCACGTGGCTGGCCTCGTCGGCGATGATCAGGGTGCGCTCGAACTGCCCCGTCTCGGCGGCATTGATGCGGAAATAGGTGCTGAGCTCCATCGGGCAGCGCACGCCCTTGGGGATGTAGACGAAGCTGCCGTCGGAGAACACCGCCGAGTTCAGCGCCGCGAAATAGTTGTCGCCCACCGGAACCACGCTGCCGAGGTACTGGCGGACCAGCTCCGGGTGCTCGTGCACGGCTTCCGAGAAGCTGCAGAAGATCACGCCGACCGCGGCCAGCTCCTTCTTGAAGGTGGTGCCCACCGAGACCGAGTCGAACACGGCGTCGACCGCCACGCCGGCCAGCTTGGCGCGCTCATGCAGCGGCACGCCGAGCTTCTCGTAGGTTTCGAGCAGCTTGGGATCGACCTCGTCCAGCGAGGCGTACTTCTTCTTCGGCTGGGCGAAGTAGCTGATGTCCTGGTAGTCGATCGGGTCGATCTTCAGCTTGGCCCAATCCGGCGGCGTCATCGTCAGCCAGTGCCGGTAGGCGGCCAGCCGCCACTCGGTGAGCCACTCGGGCTCGCCCTTCTTGGCGGAGATCATGCGCACCACGTCCTCGCTGAGGCCCTTGGGCGCGATCTCGGTCTCGATGTCGGTGACGAAGCCGGCCGAATACTGTCGGGCCAGGGCTTCCTCGATGTCCTTGCGTTCGGTGGCCATGGGCTGCCTATGCGGTGAAACGTGATGCCGGGGAGGCGGTCATTCGCTGGCCATGACCAGCGGGATGGATTGGGTCTTGCGGACGGGGCCGCGCGGCGGCGGCTTCAGCAGATCGACGAGGCTGACGCCGTGCAGGGCCTCGGCGATCACATCGTTGATGCGCCGCCAGTTGGCGCGCACGCCGCAGCGATGCTCGATGCCGCACTGGCCCTCCTGGCCCACGCACTCGGTCACCGCCAGCGGGCCTTCGATGGCCTCCAGCACGTGGATCAGCCGGATGTCCTCGGCGGCGCGCGCCAGCCGGTAGCCGCCCGCAGCGCCGCGGAAACTCTGCACGAGCTGTGCCTGCGCCAGCAGCTTCAGCAGCTTGGATACGGTCGGCAGCTCCAGCCCGGCCTTCTCGGCCAGCCCGGCCGCGCTGTGCACGGCCTCGCCATCGGCCGCCATCACGGTCAATACGAGGGTGGCGTAGTCGGTGAGCTTGGTGACGCGGAGCATGCGCGGCAGCCGGTTCCGTCAAACAGGACCGAAATTGTACGCATTAGGCGAGGCCGGCTCAATGCAGGCCGGATGAAGACCTCCAAGGCACGGCGGAAGCCAGACGGCACGCGAGCGCCGCGGCCCCGAGAGCTGGCGCGGCAGCCTCCCGCTGAAGCTCGGCGCCGCTAATTGGCGCGCCTCCGGCTCAGCCGCCGGCAAGCTCGGCGATCACCTGCTGCAGGCCGATGCGCCAGTCCGGCAGCGCCAATCCGTGGCGCTGCTTGAGCCGGGCATTGTCGAGACGCGAATAGGCGGGCCGCTTGGCCTTGGTCGGATAGTCGGCGGTGCCGATCGCACGGACCTCGGGCGCGGCCGCGATCAGGCCCGCGGCCGCGGCTTCCTCGAAGATCGCGCAGGCGAACTCGTGCCAGCTGCACTCGCCTGCGGCGCTCAGGTGCAGCAGCTCGCCTTGATGCGATTCCAGGTCGGTACGCGCCAGCAGCGCTGCGGTCGCGGCGGCAATCCAGCGCGCGGGTGTCGGCGCACCGCGCTGGTCCGCCACCACGGACAGCTGCGGGCGCTCGCCCGCCAGGCGCAGCATGGTGCGCAGGAAGTTCTGCCCCCGCGCCGCGTACACCCACGAGGTACGCAGGATGAAATGGGCGCAGCCGCTGCCCTGCACGGCCAGCTCACCGGCGCGCTTGCTGGCGCCATAGACGCCGAGCGGCGCGGTGGCGTCCTCTTCCTGCCAAGGCCGCGCCGAGTCACCAGGGAAGACGTAGTCAGTCGAGTAGTGCAGCAGCCAGGCCCGCTGCCGGGCACAGGCGGCCGCGAGGGCGCCGACCGCTTCGGCATTGACCTTGAATGCGAGTTCGGGCTCGTCCTCGGCGCGATCCACCGCGGTGTAGGCCGCGGCGTTCACCACCACCCGGGGTCGCAAGCGCTCGACCAGAGCCACCACGGCCTCGGGATCGGCCATGTCCAGCGCATGGCAGCGAGCCAGGCCAGGAAGCTTGCCTGAGCGCGTGGTGCACTCGAGGGGACCAAGCGGCGACAGAGCCCACAGCAGTTCGAAACCCACCTGTCCGTTCGCGCCCAGCACCAGGATCGACATCACTTCACTCCGCGGCCCAAAGAGGCCGCAAGGGTAATGCCCGAGCGGACCTGGCGCTCAGACGGCTGAACCCGAGCACAGCCACGCAGTCTTTCGCGCCGAGAGACCCGATTCCGCGACCCGCTGCCAATCGGACACTGTCGTCATGCCGCGCCATCCCGACCGCCAACCGGAGTTTGGAACCCGGCGTTCAGTCGGGGGCGGCAGCTCGGCGCTCGGCTTTCATGGCGCGCACATCCACGGGTTGGATCGATCGGATGCGGCAGATCTGCTCGTCGAAACGCACGGAGTCAAACTTCGAGTACACCCGGGAGCCCGTCGACGTCAGTTGGACGGCGCGCGTGAAATCGAGGCCTTGGCAGGGCGCATCCACCTCCAGCAGCCACGCCTGATTGACCCCCGTGTAGACCGCCAGGTGTGTCTCTCCGAGACCCACCCATTCGCGCATCAGGCGAAGCGGAAAGCTGGATACCGGCTCCCCTGCGTACTCGCTGTAGCGCGCAAGTGCGGCCTCTTCGCGCTCGCGAGGGCTGGTCGAGGCGCAGGCGACAAGGCCGAAAGCGACCAGAAGTGCGACAGATCCGCGCAGCATGGCCCCCCCCCTTTCCGAACACCCGGTGGATTTGCTTCACGCCGGAGTCCCATGATGCAAACCGGCGCGATCGCGGAGCACAGCGTGCACGGACCGAGTTCGTAGGCGGCAAAGACGCCGACGATGTGTTGGGCCGATGTTCATGTAGTACCCGAGCCGCCGTCCGAGCCAGCGCGGCGTATCGCGACGCTGCAGGTCCACCGCCCCCTTACCTCGAGTTGATCTCCATGGAACTCTCCATCCGATGGCGCTGCGCCGCAGTCTCCGCGTCCCTGGCCATGTCGATGTCCGGGTTGGCCCTCGCGGCGCAGCCGACCGGCCCAGCGCACAGCCTCGAGCACTACTTGAGCCTCGCCAGCGAGCCATTACCCAGCTTCTTGCTGAGGGATTTCCGCGGCTGGGAGTTGCTCGACGCAGAGCATCTCCTGGTGCACGCAAATCAGCGGGAGGCCTGGCTCATCCGTGTGCGGACGCCCTGTCCTGGGCTCCGCGAAGCCTGGCGAATCGAGATCGGCGAACCGGGCACCCGAATCTATGTGAACTCAGCCGTGGTGCGATTCGACGGTGGAAGCTGCAGGATCGACACCGCCCGCAAGCTCGATCCACGAAAAGCGCGCGGCGCAGGCACAGCGCCACGGGATCCCGCTTGAGGCACACTGCTTGACGTCCACGGGAACTGCCGCTTTAATAGCGCGCTCTGCGACGGTCGCCTATCGACTTCGCACGGCCAAGTAGCTCAGTTGGTAGAGCAGGGGATTGAAAATCCCCGTGTCGGCGGTTCGATTCCGTCCTTGGCCACCAACTCAAAAGCCCCGCTCCGGCGGGGCTTTTTTTGCGTGCCCGTGGGCACTCGGCGCCGCGATCGACGGTGCCTTTGTTGCGTTGCAGCCCTCGCAACATGCCGCCTTGCGGAACCTCACCTCTCGATTGGGTCGCCGCCACCCGCCATTGGGAAGCCGGCAGCCGGAAGCGTCCGGCAGAGTCAGCGACTCCCAAGGGAGTATCAGCGCGCTACCACAAAAGTACATGCGGACAGGCACTTGGACGCATGGGTGTTCCTTGCCGTGGAACATACGGGACCAATCGGTGTGCAGAGTGGGCCGTCATTGCCGCGCCCCCTCACCCCGAGAACTCGGCGCATTCGTCGATTCCCTAGTGCGATCAATGCCTTGGGAGACGCTTGCGCATTGACGCAGCGCAGCCGAAACGCAAAGTCACTGAACATTGACAGGCTCGGAGTGAGGTGCGAAAAACGCGCTGGGCGGGGTGGCCATCGGGGGATGGCCGTTAGGCGCGCGATCGCGTCGGAACCTCCCCGCCCATTCACCGCGTCATCTCTAGGAGCCCTGGGCTCCATCACTCAAACGGGGAAAGTTCAGATGAAGATGAAACTCGCAGTGCTGTGCTCGATGATCGCCGCCTCCCTGCCGGCCGCCGCCAATGAACTGCGGCGCGCAGAGGCTCCGATCCGGGGGCAGTACATCGTCGTGCTCAAGGACTCTGCGTTCGAAGTCAGCCGCGACAATCGAAGCAGCCGGGCGATCGACGCACTCAGCATGGCGGCAGACATGGCGGCGTCCCATCGCCTCGAGGTTGACCGCGTGTACGAACACGCGCTCAAGGGCTTCGTGGTGAAGAACGCAAACGAAAAGCAGATCGAAAAGCTGCTGTGGGATGACCGCGTGGCCTTCGTCGAGGAAGACGGCATGGTCTACCTCGATGCCACGCAGAGCGGCGCCACCTGGGGCCTGGACCGCATCGACCAGCGCAACCGTCCCTTGAACGGCACCTACATCTACAACACCACGGCCACCAACGTGCGTGCCTACATCATCGACAGCGGCGTGCTTGCAACGCACACGCAGTTCGGCGGCCGCGTCAGCGGCGGCGCAAGCTACATCAGCGACGGCCGCGGCACCAGCGACTGCAACGGTCACGGCACCCACGTCGCCGGCACGGTCGCGGGATCGGTACACGGTGTGGCCAAGGGTGCTCGCATCGTCCCGGTGCGCGTCTTCGGCTGCACCGGCGGCAGCTCCAACTCGACCATCATCGCCGGCATCGACTGGGTGCGAGCCAACCACGTCAAGCCCGCGGTCGCCAACATGAGCCTGGGCGGCGGCGCCTCCAGCGCCACCGACACGGCGACCAACAACCTGATCAATGCCGGCGTCACCGTGGTCGTCGCCGCGGGCAACAGCAACGCCAATGCCTGCAACTACTCACCGGCACGCGTCGCCAATGCGATCACGGTCGGTTCGACCACCAGCACGGACGCTCGCTCCTCGTTCTCGAACTTCGGCACCTGCGTCAACATCTTCGCGCCCGGCAGCAGCATCACTTCGGCCTGGTACACGAGCACCTCGGCGACCAACACCATCAGCGGCACCTCGATGGCCTCGCCGCACGTCGCCGGTGTCGCCGCGCTCTACCTCGCCGGCGCGCCCTCGGCGACCCCGGCCACGGTACGCAACTACATCTACAGCCGGGCCACCACCAACGTCCTCACCGGGCTGGGCACGGGCTCACCGAACCGCATGCTCTATTCGCAGTGACACCCTGTCAGATCTGACAGGCGCAAATCCGCATGGGCTCGGTCAGAATTCCGACCGCAGCCTTGTGGCTGTTGACGCAGCAACCGATGGGTACTTTTATGGCGGCGACCTTGTGGTCGCCGCCTTTTTTGTCGGCGTCAGGCGGAGACGCGGCGGCTACTGCGCGGGCCCGAAGAAGCGCGTGGTGTGCCGCATGCGAACGTCGGGGTCGTCGATGCTCTCGACTTCCAGCACCACATCGCGCTTGCCGCGGACGACACCTGCCCCGGAGCGCAGGGTGAAGGCCAGGGTGACCACCTCTTCCGGGCCCGTCGCGATCTCGAGCGGAGCCTCTACCAGCGCGATATCGCTGCCCTGCACGGTGATCCGGTAGCGCTGGGCCTGGGCCTGCTTGTTGATCAGCTTCAGCGTGTAGGCATTCTCGATGCTGCCGTCGCCCGCAACGCGATACAGCGCATTGCGATCGCGCAGCACGTCGACATTCAGCGCCTGACGATGCGTCACGCCCCACAGCCAGCCCGCGAAGATGGCCGTCAGCAGCAGGCCGTAGAAGACCACACGCGGACGCAGCACTCGAGTGGGCTTGTTATCCACCGCATTCTGCGTGGTGTAGCGGATCAACCCGCGCGGATAGCCGACCTTGTCCATCACCTCATCGCAGGCATCGATGCAGGCGCCGCAGGCAATGCACTCGTACTGCAGACCGTTGCGGATGTCGATGCCGGTGGGGCAGACCTGTACGCAGATCGTGCAGTCGATGCAGTCGCCAAGGTCCTCAGGCGAGCTGACCGTGGGTGCTGCACTGGTGTCCAGCGCATCCACGGCCAGCGCGGTGGTGGCGCGCGCCTGCACCTTGGATTCGCCGCGCATGGCAGCATGCGCCGCAGCGATGACCGATGCGGTGGCGGCACGCACGTCGAGTAGGCCTCGGGCGCGCTGCAGTACGCTCGGCAGGCCACGCTTGCGCGCGCCGCGTGGCTCGCCGCGCATCGGGTCATAGCTGATGATGAGGGTGTTGCGGTCGAACATGGCGCTCTGGAAGCGCGCGTAGGGGCACATGTACTTGCAGACCTGCTCGCGCAATACGCCCGCGTTGCCCCAGGTCGCCAGCGAGTAGAACAGCACCCAGAAGGTCTCCCACGCCCCCCACTGGAAGGAGAACAGGCGCGCGCCAAGGTCGGTGATCGGGGTGAAGAAGCCGACGAAGGTGAAGCCGGTCCAGAGGGCGAAGACCAGCCATACCGCGTGCTTGCCGCCTTTGCGCAGCGCTTTGTCGCGCGTCCATGGCGAGGCATCGAGCTTCATCCGCTTGGCGCGGTCGCCCTCGAAGAAACGCTCGATCCACACGAACACTTCGGTCCACACCGTCTGCGGGCAGGCGTAGCCGCACCACAGGCGGCCTGCGAGTGCGGTGAAGAAGAACAGCGCCAGCCCGGCCAGGATCAAGAGTACCGCGAGGAAGATGAAGTCCTGCGGCCAGAAGTTCAGCCCAAACACGTAGAACTTTCGCGCCGGCAGGTCGAACAGCACCGCTTGGCGGCCGTCCCAGCGCAACCAGGGGAAGACGTAGTAGATGCCGAGGAGCAGCCAGACCGCAGCCACCCGCAGCCGGGTGTAGCGGCCATGGGTTTCGCGCGGATAGACCTTGGCCTCGGAGGCATAGAGGGCGTTGCCGCCCTCGGTAAGCACGGAGGGAATTTCTTTGGCCATGACGTCTTCAGTCCTCCCTGGGAAGGGGACGGTTGAACCGGCTGGCGGGACGCAGCAGGATCCAGGTGAACAGGCTGGAGCTGGCCGTGCAGGCCCAGAACATGAAGAAGCCCAGGGTGTAGCCCAACTCGCGCTGGACCTCCCAGTCGGGGAAGGTCATGTCGCGCAGGGCCAGCGGATCGACGAAGGCGAAGAACACCATGGTGGCGACGCCGGCGGCGAAAAAACTCGGCCAGAGAATGGCGCCAAGGCGCTGGGCCAGCGGACGCGGGGGATGGTCGAACGGATCTGGAAGGCTCATGTGCCGGTCACGGTCGGTCGCGGAAGTTGCCAGCGAGCATTCCACGACCAGTCGCCGGCGCGCCCCCGGTTCGATCAATTTCGGCGCGAAAAACACAAGGCCCGGGGCATGCCCGGGCCTTGTCTTGAGCCATGCCCGCCGCGGAATCAGCGCTCGCTGAGCTGCTGGCCCTGAGGCTGGCTGAGCGAATAGACGTAGGCGGCCACCAGCCGGGCACGGTCGTTGCCGATGATCGGACCATGCGGCGGCATCATGCCGTTGCGGCCCTTGACGATGCCCTCGCGCAGGGTGGCGAGGTCGCTGCCGTACAGCCAGGCGTCGTCCGTCAAGTTTGGCGCGCCGAGCATTTCGTTGCCCTTGCCCTCGACGCCGTGGCAGGCCGCGCAAACGCCCTCGAATCGAGCCTTGCCGGCAGCGGCCAGCCCGGCATCGACCTTCATGCCCGACAGGCTCTGCACATACACAGCGGTCTCGGTGATCGCCTGGTCCGAGCCCAGCACTGCGCCGAAAGCCGGCATGGCGGCCTGACGGCCGTTCAGCACCGTGGTCAGGATGGCCTCCGGGCTGCCGCCCCAGTTCCACGCGGTATCGGTCAGGTTGGGGAAGCCCCGGCTGCCGCGTGCGTCCGAGCCATGGCACATGGCGCAATTGTTGGCGAACACCGACTGTCCCAGCGACAGCGCTTTCGGATCGCTGGCCAGCTGCGGGATCGGCACGTCGGCGAACTGCGCGAACAGCGGCGCCAGGCGCGCCTCCGACTCCGCCTTCTCGGCGTCGTGCTGGCCGGCACTGCTCCAGCCGCCCACGCCCGCAAACGTGCCAACGCCCGGGTAGTAGACGAGGTAGCCGACGGTGAACACGATCGTGATGTAGAAGAGGTTGATCCACCACCTCGGCATCGGCTTGTTGTACTCGGTCAGGTCACCGTCCCAGATGTGGCTGGTGTCCTCGGGCTTGGCGTCGCCCGGGCGCGTGCGCCCGGTGTAGTAGATCAGAAGCACGCAGCCGACCAGGTTGATGACCACCAGGGCTGCGATGTACCAGGTCCAGAAGGCGCTCATGGTGCGTTCTCGCTTGTGCGTTGTGCGTTGCCGTGCGGTGCCGGGCCGTCTTCCAGCGGCAGCCGGGCGGCGGCGTCGAATTCAGCCTTGCGCTTGCCGCTGTAGGCCCAGAGGACGCCGACGATGAAGGTGACGAAGAGGAAGGCCGTGAGCAGGCCCGAGAAGGTGCCTTGGCTCATGGCGCACCCGCCTGCTGCGCCACCGCAGCGCCCGGACGTGGGGCATGCTTGCCCAGGCCCTGCAGGTAGGCGACGACGGCATCGAGTTCGGTCTTGCCGGCCACGGCGGCCGTCGCACCCTCGATTTCCTCGTCGGTGTAGGGGTCGCCGATGGTCTGCAGCGTGCGCATGTGCTTGACCAGGGTTTCCGGATTGACCTCGCGTTCGGCCAGCCAGGGATAGGCCGGCATGTTCGACTCGGGCACCACGTCGCGCGGGTTGGTCAGGTGCACACGGTGCCAGTCGTCGCTGTAGCGACCACCGACGCGGGCCAGATCAGGCCCCGTGCGCTTGCTGCCCCACTGGAAGGGCCGGTCGTAGACCGACTCGCCGGCCAGCGAGTAGTGGCCGTAGCGCTCGGTCTCGAAGCGCAGCGTGCGGATCATCTGCGAGTGGCAGTTGTAGCAGCCCTCGCGGATGTAGACGTCGCGTCCGGCCAGCTCCAGCGCGGGATAGGGCTTGACGCCCGGCAGCGGTTCGACGGCTTCGGCCTGGAACATCAGCGGGATGATCTGCGACAGGCCGCCGAAGGAGATCGCGATCGCGATCAGGATGCCCATCAGGCCGACGTTCTTTTCGACTTTCTCGTGGAAGTTGTTGCTCATGTTCAGTCGACCTCAGGCGTGGGCCGGTTCGGCGGCGGGCGGCAGGACGGGGGCGTCTTCCACCTGCTTGGCGAGCTGGTAGGTCTTCCAGACGTTGTAGGCCATGATCAGCATGCCGCCGAGCACCAGCAGGCCACCCAGCAGGCGGATCAGGTAGTACGGGTAGGTCGCAGCCAGCGACTCCACGAAGGTGTAGGTCAGCGTGCCGTCCTCGTTGGTGGCGCGCCACATCAGGCCCTGCATCACACCGGCGATCCACATCGAGGCGATGTAGAACACGACGCCGATGGTGTGGACCCAGAAGTGGGTGTCGATCAGCTTGACCGAGTACATCGAGGTCAGGCCGAGCAGGCGCGGCAGCAGCGCATACAGCGAACCGACGGTGATCATCGCCACCCAGCCCAGCGCACCGGAATGCACGTGGCCAATCGTCCAGTCGGTGTAGTGGCTCAGCGAGTTGACCGTCTTGATCGACATCATCGGGCCCTCGAAGGTGCTCATGCCGTAGAACGACAGGGCGACGATGAGGAACTTGATGATCGGGTCGGTGCGCAGCTTATGCCACGCGCCCGAGAGGGTCATGATGCCGTTGATCATGCCGCCCCAGGACGGCGCCAGCAGCACCAGCGAGAACACCATGCCGAGGCTCTGCGCCCAGTCGGGCAAGGCGGTGTACTGCAGGTGGTGCGGGCCGGCCCACATGTAGATGGCGATCAGGGCCCAGAAGTGCACGATCGACAGCCGGTAGGAGAACACCGGGCGGCCGGCCTGCTTCGGGATGAAGTAGTACATCATTCCGAGGAAGGCGGCGGTCAGGAAGAAGCCGACGGCGTTGTGGCCGTACCACCACTGGGTCATGGCATCGACCGAGCCGGACAGGATCCCGTAGGACTTGATGCCGGTCGAGGGCAGGGCCAGGTTGTTGCCGATGTGCAGCACCGCGATGGTGATGATGTAGGCGGCGAAGAACCAGTTGGCGACGTAGATGTGCTTGACCTTGCGGGTGGCGATCGTGCCGAAGAACACGATGCCGTAGGCCACCCAGATCACCGTGATCAACCAATCGATCGGCCATTCAAGCTCGGCGTATTCCTTGCCCTGGGTGATGCCCAGCGGCAGGGTGATGGCGGCGAGCACGATCACCAGCTGCCAACCCCAGAAGGTGAAGGCCGCGAGCTTCTCGGCGAACAGGCGCACGTGGCAGGTGCGCTGCACGATGTAGTAGCTGGTCGCGAACAGCGCGGAGCCACCGAAGGCGAAGATCACCGCATTGGTGTGCAGCGGGCGCAGGCGCCCGTAGGACAGCCACTCGATGCCGGCCGTGAGATCCGGCCAGTAGAGCTGGGCGGCGATGATCACGCCCACCAGCATGCCCACGATGCCCCAGAGCACGGTCACCACCGCGAACTGGCGCACCACCTTGTCGTTGTAGTACGCGGATTTGTCTATCGCCATCGCCATGGGGGCGGTCCCTTTGTTGAGTCGGGCCGAAGTGTGGCGGTGCGACATTCGGTCGCGGTTGATCAGAGTCAACTGCAGATGAAGGGCTGGGAGCAGGCGCTGCCCATGGTCTGCAAACGCCTGATCTGGCTGCGTTTCACGGCTCTATACTCACGCCCATGAAAGCGCCCATCGACGCCGCCGAAGGCAACGCGACTCCGTCCCTGCCCGAGCGTGCGGAGCTCGAGCGCTGGGCGCGCGCGCTGGGCTTCGCGGCGATCGGGGTGAGCGACATCGATCTGGGCAAGGACGAGGCCCACCTGCTGGATTGGCTGGCGCAGGGCTGCCATGGCGAAATGAGCTACATGGAGCGCCACGGCACCCTGCGCTCGCGGCCCGAGGCGCTGGTGCCCGGCACCCTGCGGGTGATCTCGGTGCGCATGGACTACCTGCCCGAGGGCCAGGCCGAGGCCGAAGCCGTGCTGGCCGATCCGCAGCGGGCCTATGTCTCGCGCTACGCGCTCGGCCGCGACTATCACAAGCTGATGCGGGCGCGGCTGCAGAAGCTGGCCGACCGCATGACGGAGGCCATCGGGCCTTTCGGCTACCGCGTGTTCACCGACTCGGCGCCGGTGCTCGAGAAGGCGCTGGCGCGCAATGCCGGCCTCGGCTGGATCGGCAAGCACAGCAATCTCATCGATTCGAAGTCAGGCTCGTGGTTCTTCCTCGGCGAGATCCTCACCGATCTGCCGCTGCCGATCGACGCGCCGGCCAGCAACCATTGCGGCACCTGCACGCGCTGTCTCAGTGCCTGCCCGACCGCGGCCATCGTCGCGCCCTACCGGGTCGACGCGCGACGCTGCATCTCCTACCTGACCATCGAGCTGCACGGGCCGATCCCGGAGGAGTTCCGCACCGCAATGGGCAACCGCATCTACGGCTGCGACGACTGCCAGCTGGCCTGCCCCTGGAACAAGTTCGCGAAGCTCAGCGCCGAGCCCGACTTCCGCGCGCGGCATGCGCTGGATTCGAGCAGCCTGGTCGAGCTGTTCGGCTGGAGCGAGGAGGAATTCCTGCGCAAGACCGAAGGCTCGGCGATCCGCCGGATCGGCCACGAGCGCTGGCTGCGCAATATCGCGGTGGCACTGGGCAATGCCCCGCCCTCGCCGACAGTGCGCGAAGCGCTGGCAAGGCAGCAGGAGCACCCTTCAGCCCTGGTGCGCGAACACGTTGCCTGGGCCCTGCAGCGGCAGGAGTCTGCGCTGCGCGGCTGAGATCGCGCCGCACGCACGGACGCTCGAATCGAGCCCGTGCGGACCCGTTGCGAGGCCCCTCAGCCGGCAGAGCGGATCCGCTGCAGGAGGGCCTGGGTGAGTGCATCACCCGCCGCCTGCTCACCCGTCAGCGCCGGCAGCAGCTGGTTGGCGAGCTGCTTGCCCAGCTCCACGCCCCACTGGTCGAAGGCATTGATGCCCCACAGCACCGACTGCAGGTAGACCGAGTGCTCGTAGAGCGCCAGCAGCGCGCCAAGGCTGTGGGCGTCGAGGCGCTGCAGCAGGATCAGGCTACTCGGGCGGCCGCCGGGATAGTGGCGGTGCGGATCCTCGCTGTCCTGCCCGCGCGCCAGGGCCTCGCATTGCGCCAGCAGGTTCGAGAGCAGGGCGCGGTGGTTGTCTTCAAAGCCGTGGTCGGGCTTCAACACGCCGATGAAATCCGAAGGCACGATCTGCGTACCCTGGTGCAAGGCCTGGAAGAAGGAGTGCTGGCTGTTGGTGCCCACGCCACCCCAGACCACCGGCACGCTGTCGAGGCCCAGCTCCGAACCGTCCACCCGCACCCGCTTGCCGAGGCTCTCCATCACCAGCTGCTGCAGAAAATCCGGCAGCAGTGCGAGACGCTGGTCATACGGCAGCACGGCCTTCGTCGCCAGCCCCAGTCCGCTGCGGTTCCACACCGCCAGCAGGGCATGCAGGGCGGGCAGATTGGCCTCGAGCGGGGCCTCGAGCGCATGCGCGTCCATCGCCGCCGCGCCCTCGCGGAGATCATCGAATCCCGCCCGGCCCAGCGCGAGGCGGATCGACCAGCCTACCGCCGACCACAGCGAGTAGCGGCCGCCCACCCAGTCCCACATCGGCAGCACGCGCTCGGCGGCCACGCCGAACTCGGCAGCACGCGCGAGGTTGGCGGTCACCGCGTACAGCCGCGTGTCGTCGCGCAGCCAAGCGCGCAGCAGCTGGCCGTTGAGCAGGGTTTCCTGAGTGCCGAAACTCTTGGAGACCAGCACCACCGCCGTGCGCGAGGGGTCCAGCGAGGGCAGCAGGCGCGCGGCCGCATGCCCGTCGACATTGGCCAGGAAATGGACGCGGAAGCGCGAGCGCGCTTCCGCCGAGAGGGCATCGACAACCAGGCGCGGCCCGAGGTCCGAGCCGCCGATGCCGACGCTGATGACATCGGTGACCGAGCTGCCTTCCAGTGCCGCGCTGAGCCACTCCATGCGCTGCAGCGTGGCCTCGACCTCGCCGCGGGCGGCCTTGGCGGTGGCCTCATCGACCAGGTCCGAGCGCAGGGCGGTGTGCAGCGCCGGCCGACCCTCGGTGGGGTTGACGATGAAACCCGCGAACAGGTGGCGAAGCCGCTCCTTCAGGTCCAGCCGGCGCGCCTCGGCCAGCAGGGCGTCCAGCCCGGCCCGATCGATGCGCTGGCGACCGTAATGCAGTTCGATCCCCGCCCCTGCGGCGCGCATTCGCTCTGCGCGCTGCGGCTCGAGCGCCAGCGCCTCCAGCGAGACCTCGCGGAGACGGGCGGCATGGACGGACAGCAGCAGCGGATCGATGGACATGGACGCGGATCAGGAAAGGAAGATGTGCGTGAAGCCTAGCAGCCAGCCGCAGGCACTGCGGAGCCCGGGCATCGCAGGCGGCCGACGCTCGCCGGGAACCAGCACCACGGCTCCTGACCTTGCCCAACCCAAGCCCGGCGGCATCGGAGTCCCGGTCAGCGCTCGGCGCACGGGATGAACGAGACCGTCGCATCCACGCAACACCCCGGGTTCGATCCGGCAGTGAGCCCGCAGCAACCGGCCGCCGCCAGCGTCGGGGCAAAAAAAACCCCCGCGGGATGCCCTGCGAGGGTGGAAACGGAGTGACGAATACCTAGCGATACGCCCTGCTGCTCCTAGGAGGCCAGCGCCTGTCAGTCGCGGCTTTCTGTGGAGACGGATCCAGAGGCTACGCCTGCCGAAGAGAAAAAACAACACCCCCGATGCTTTTTTACAACTTCATCGTCAGCAGCGGGCGAGACTCGAACCGCGCGGGTCCGCTCGCAGCTCAGTCGAGGCTGAACTCGAGGTTGTCGATCAGCCGGGTCGAGCCGAGCCGGGCGGCGACCAGGGCCACCCATGCGCCGCTGGCCCGTGTGGCCGGCGCCGCCAGCCGATCAGGGCGGCGCAATGCGAGGTAATCGACCTTGAAGCCCTCGGCCGCCAAGCGCTCGGCGCCCCAGGCCTCGACCGCGGCGACCGTCTCGCCCGCACGCAGACGCTCGCGCGCCTCGCACAGGGTCGCGTAGATGAGCGCCGCCCGACGCCGCTCCTCGGGCTGGAGGTACTGGTTGCGCGAACTCATGGCCAGCCCATCGGACTCGCGCACGGTTTCACCGGCTTCGATACGAATCGGGAAGGCGAGGTCGTCCACCAGATGGCGGATCACCGCCAGCTGCTGGAAGTCCTTGCGGCCGAACACCGCGAGGTCGGGCTGGACCTGGTTGAACAGACGGGCCACCACCGTGGCGACGCCGGCGAAGTGCCCTGGGCGGAAGGCCCCGCAGAGCACATCGGACAGTTCGGGCACTTCCACCCGGACCGTGCGCTCGATGCCCAAGGGGTACATGGTCTCGACCGAAGGCAGGAAGAGCAGGTCGCAGCCGGCCGCGTCCAGCGCGGACGCATCCGCTTCGAGCGTGCGCGGATAGCGGCCATAGTCCTCGTTGGGGCCGAACTGGGTCGGGTTCACGAAGATACTGCAGACCACGCGGTCGACCTGCTCGCGCGCCTGCGCGATCAGGGCCAGATGGCCGCGGTGCAAGTTGCCCATGGTCGGCACGAAGCCGATGCGCAGGCCTGCGCGTCGCCACTCCGCCACGCGTGTGCGCAGCACTTCCACCGATTCGACGCGCTCGAGACTCATTGGAAACAGTGCTCCGGTGCCGGAAAGCTGCCGCTGCGCACGGCCTCCGCGTAAGCGAGGAAGGCCGCCTCGACGGTGCCGGCGCCCGCGAGAAAATCCTTGACGAAGCGCGGACGCCGGCCGGGGGTGACGCCCAGCAGGTCGTGCATGACCAGCACCTGGCCGTCGCAGTCTGGTCCTGCGCCAATGCCGATGGTGGCGATCGCGATGTCGCGGGTGATCTCGGCCGCGAGCCCGGCCGGCACGCATTCGAGCACCAGCAGCTCTGCACCGGCCTCGGTGACGCGCCGCGCATCTTCGCGCAGGCGCTGGGCAGCCTGGGCATCCCGGCCCTGCACGCGATAGCCGCCAAGCTTCAGCACCGACTGCGGCGTCAGCCCAAGATGGGCGCACACCGGAATGTCGCGCGCGCTCAGGAACTCGATGCTGTCGAGCACATGACCTGCCCCTTCCAGCTTGACAATGGCGGCCTGCCCCTCGGCCTGCAGGCGTGCGGCCGATTCCAGCGCACGCTGCGGGGTGGCATAGCTCTGATAGGGCAGATCGGCCATCAACACGGCCCGGCGCAGTCCGCGGGCCACGGCCGCCGAGTGGTAGACCATCTGGTCGACAGTCACCGGCAGGGTGCTGGCATGCCCCTGCACCACCATGCCGAGAGAGTCACCGACCAGGACCAGGTCGACGCCGGCGGCGTCCATGGCAGTGGCGAAACTGGCGTCGTAGGCGGTCAGGCAGACGATGCGCTGGCCCTGCGCCTTCATGCGTCGAAAGCTCGGGACGGCCAGCGGAGCCGTGGTGAGCGCGCCCGGTTCGGAGCTGTACATGGTTCAGCCTCGCAGACAACAGGCCGCCATGCTACCGGAGCCCAACCTGCAAGGGCGTGCGAGAACACAAAGGCTGCGCAGCTATCGTTTCGAAGGGAGTCGCACGATGCCCTCGCCCGGCAGCGCCGCGGCGATGTCGGCGGCCGTACCGAGCGCTCCGAGCGACAGCGTCGGCGCGATCTCGGCCAGCGGCCACATCACGAAGGCACGCTCCTGCATGCGCGGATGCGGCAGCACGAGACGCTCGCTGCTGACCACGGTATCGCCATGCATCAGCAGATCCAGGTCGATGACCCTCGGGCCATAGCGCCGCGTGCGCACGCGACCCATCCGCAGTTCGATCGCCAGCAGGGCGTCCAGCAGACTCCGCGGTTCCAGTGAGGTCTCGAGCCGCGCGACCGCGTTGATGAAGTCAGGCTGGTCGGTGTCGCCCCAGGGCGGGGTTCGGTAAAGGCTGGAGCTGCGCAGGACGCGCGTTCCCGGCAGCCCCGCAAGCGCGCGCAGGGCGATGTCGATCTGGCGCTCGGGCCGGTCGAGGTTGCTGCCGAGCGCCACGAAGACCCGATCGGTCGACACCACGCAACCGCGGCCGATTCAGCCGCGGCGACCGCCGCGACGGCGGCGTCGCGGGCCGCGCCCCACAGGAGCGACCTGCTCCAGGCGCTCGGCCAGGCCGGCGTCATCGAGATCGAGCGTGTCCTTCCACCAGTCGCGCTCGGCGGCCAGTTCGGGCACCACGGCCGCGCGCAGTTCGAGGAAGTCGTAGGCCGCCTTGAAGCGCGGATGCTGGCGCAGGCGGAACACGCGCTTGCGCTGGCGCAGCGGGAAGCGCGACTGCAGGAACCAGATCTCATGCATGGGCACGCTGAAGCGACGCGGGATGGCGATGCGCTCGGTCTGGCGCAGGGTGACGCGATCGGCGGCGCGCTGCTCGGCAACGGCCAGCTCATGGCCTTCCTCGAGCAGTCGCGCCAGCTCCTGCGCATAGGCGGGCCACAGCAGCGCGGCGAACAGGAAGGCCGGCGTTACCGGCTTGTCCTCACGCACGCGCGCATCGGTGTTGCGCAGGCCTTCCAGCATCAGCGCACGGCACTGGCCGCTGCCATCGGCGGCGAGCGCCTCGGCCGTGTCAGGGAACAGCGCCGGCAGCAGGCCGGTGCGCTCCAGGCCCAGCAGGCTTTCGACACCGTGGCCGGACATCAGCATCTTCAGCGACTCATCGAACAGGCGCGCGCTGGAGGCATCCGCCAGCAGGTGCGCCATGCGCGGGATCGGCGCCGCGGCTTCCGGCGCGATCTCGAAACCCAACTTGGCGGCAAGCCGCACTGCCCGCAGCATGCGCACAGGGTCTTCGGTGTAGCGCGCCTCGGGGTCGCCGATCAGGCGCAGGCGGCGCGCCATCACGTCCTCGTAGCCACCGACGAAGTCGCGCACCGAAAAATCCTCGATGGCGTAGTAAAGAGCGTTGGCGGTGAAGTCACGGCGCACCGCATCGTCCTCGATGCTGCCATAGACGTTGTCGCGGACCAGAACGCCGTTGTCCACTTCGCGGTCACCCGACCCGTCATCCGCGCTGGCGCGGAAGGTCGCGACCTCGATGATCTCCTGCCCGTACACCACATGGGCGAGACGGAAACGGCGGCCGATCAGGCGACAGTTGCGGAACAGGCCACGGACCTCTTCGGGCGTGGCGCTGGTGGCCACATCGAAATCCTTGGGGGCGCCGCCGATCAGGAGATCGCGCACCGCACCGCCGACCAGGTAGGCACCGAAGCCGGCTTCATGCAGGCGGTAGAGCACGCGCAGCGCATTGGGGCTGATCTGCTTGCGCGAGATGCCGTGCTCGGCGCGGGGGATGATGCGGAGTTCGCTGGCTTGTGGATGCACGAGGATTCGAGGCTGTGGATGCGGCTGGCGCTCACAGCGCCAGCGGATCGACCAAAGGCGCGACCGCTTCGTCCGAAGGGCGCGGGATGTCGCCACCGCGTGCCGTTGTCAGCGGCGGCAAGCCTGCTATACTAGCGGTTCGACTAGAGGCTGAACACCACGCTCCCTTCGTCTAGCGGCCCAGGACGTCGCCCTCTCAAGGCGAAAACACGAGTTCGAACCTCGTAGGGAGCGCCACCTCTTTCCGTCGCGCTGGCAGCGCCAGCCATCTCCCCAGGCAATCACGCCACCACGGCCCGGTCTCCATGGCATTCGTCGTCACCGAGAATTGCATCAAGTGCAAGTTCACCGATTGCGTCGAAGTCTGCCCGGTGGACTGCTTCCATGAAGGCCCCAACTTCCTGGTGATTGATCCGGACGAGTGCATCGACTGCACGCTCTGCGAGCCCGAATGCCCAGCCAATGCGATTTTCCCGGCAGAGGATGTGCCGGGCGGTCAGGAACACTTCACCGCTCTGAACGCCGAACTGGCCAAGTCCTGGCCGGTGATCACCGTGCGCAAGGATCCGCCGGCCGACGCTGAGAGCTGGAACGGCAAGCCGGACAAGCTGAAGCTGCTCGAACGCTGAGCCTCGCCTGTGCGCAGGCGCTGCGAGGCGCGCCGCTCCGACGATCACATGCAAGAAGGGCGACCCTGGGGTCGCCCTTCGTATTTGCGCGTTTGCGGGAAGGCGCTTACAGCAGACGCTGGCGCAGCTGCCCGAGCAGGCTGGTGGCTGCCGCGCTCGTCGCCTCGCGACCGTCGACCGACACCGCCGACACGCGACTCTGGCCGCCCTCTTCACCCACGCGCACCAGGAAGCTCTCGCCCTGGAAGCCGACGTTGTAGGCGCCCGCCACTTCGGCGCGCTCGCTGATGCTCACGCCGTCGATGCGCTCCAGCGCGACGCCGACGCGACGCCAGACCGAGGCTTTGGAATCGGCGACCTGGAAGGCCGCGGAGCGCGCCGCCAGTTCGGGCACGCGCATGGCCTGCGTGGTGTTGGGCAGGGTGAGGTCCGGCGGCACCTCCAGCGGACGGTTCTCGGGGCTCTCGGCGTACGGGCTGCTGCCACGCAGCCACTTGCAGCCCGACGTTCCCAGCACGCAGGCGATCAGGGCCAGCGACGCGAGCAGGCGCAGCGGGGATTGGGTCAGCATCATCGGGTCTCTCCCTGGAAATTCGGATCCTTCGCCAGCTCGGTCGAGGCGGCGAACTCGGTGGTGCTCAGCTCCGGAAGCAGGGCTTCCATGGCCGGGCGGTTGTCGGCAGCCAGCGCGGTCAGCGGCAGCCGCGGGTATTCGGAACCCAGGCCCTTGCCAGCCAGCAGGGCCTTCAGCGGAATCGGGTTGGGCTCGCAGCCCAGGAAGGCGAACAGCGGGGCCAGCTTGGCCTCCAGCGCCGCCACTGACTCGGCACGCCCAGCGCGCGCCAGGTCGCACAGCCGCCGCATGGCCGCCGGCACCACGTTCGAAGCCACCGAGATCACGCCATCAGCGCCCGCCAGCATCGCGCGGCCGCAGGTGGGGTCGTCCCCGCTCAGCACGCTGAAGCCCTCGCCGCGCAGCGGCAGCAGGGCCTCCATGCGCTCCTGCTCGGCGCGCGCCTCCTTGATGCCGACAATGCGCGGGTGCTGGGCCAGGCGTGCGACCGTGGCCGGCAGCAGGTCGCAGGCGCTGCGCGCCGGCACGTTGTACAAGATCACCGGCAGGTCGCCGTTCTCGGCGACCGCGATGTAGTGGGCGTACAGGCCTTCCTGGGTGGGCCGCACGTAGGGCGGGGTCACCACCAGCGCGGCCTGCGCGCCGGCGCGGGCGGCCAGCCGGGTCTGCGCGATGGTCTTGCGCGTATTCGACTGGCCGGTGCCGGCGATGACGTTCATCGGGCCGGCGAGCCTGAGCGCGCGTTCGATCAGCTGCTGCAGTTCGGAGTCGTCGAGTGCACTGCCCTCGCCGGTCGAGCCGGCGACGACGATGCCTTCGGTGCCACCCACCCGCTGGGCTTCCACCAGCCGGTTCCAGGCGTCGAGATCGATCGCCCCCTCGTGGCCCGCACTGGGCGCGGTGAAGGGTGTGGCAAGCGCGGTGAGACAACCGGTGATGCGCAAGGTAGGCCTCGTGGCGGCGCGGGCGGAGTGCACCCGACAATCAGAAAGAGAAACCGTGAGCGCCAAGGCCCCGCGGTGCAGCCCGCGATGGTACTGGCCGCGCCAAGCCAGCGACAAGCCGCGGCGGGCACAGGTCACCGCGTGTTCATGTCGCCGATGCAGCGCGGCAGGCGTTAAGCTTGCGCCTGCATGCCACTGCCATCGGACACCGCCTTGAGCGACCCCGCACCCCGCCCGCAGACCAACGAGAACTACCTGCTGATCAACGCCTTCGCGGTGCATCCGGAGTCGCCGCTGCTGCCGGTTTCGCGGCGTATCGCCGACAGCGGCTGCAACCTGGTGGACGCGCGGCTCTCCACGGTGGGTCGCGACGTCTCGGTGGTGGCGCTGGCGGTGGGCTCCTGGGACGCCGTGGCCAAGCTCGAGTCCTCGCTGGCCCGGCTGGAGCGCGAGGAGGGCCTGCGCCTCGTGTGGTACCGCACCGCCCCGAAGCCGCTGCAGAGCAACCTGCTGCCCTACATCGTCGAGGTCGTGGCCGCCGACAAGCCGGGCATCCTGTTCCAGCTGGCCGACTTCTTCGACCGCCAGGGCATCACCATCGAGACCCTGCACAGCACGCGCTACCGCGCCATGCAGACCGGCGCCGACATGTTCTCGGCCCAGGTGACCATCGGCATTCCCTCGAACATGCACATCGCCGCGCTGCGCGACGACTTCCTCGAGTTCTGCGACCATCTGAACCTGGACGCGATCATGGACCCGATGAAGTTCTGAGCATGAGCAAAGCCCTGACTCTGCCCGCATTGAAGGTCGCCCTCGGCTCCGGCGACACCCTGGAGCTCGACACGCTGCGCGGCAGGTACGTGGTGATCTACGCCTACCCCAAGGACAGCACGCCCGGCTGCACCCGCGAAGGCCAGGATTTCCGCGATCTGCACCCGCAGTTCGCAGCGCTCGGCGCCGAGGTGTTCGGACTGTCGCGCGATTCGGTGGCTTCTCACGCGCGCTTCGCCGAGAAGCAGGGCTTTCCCTTCGCCCTGATCAGCGATCCCGACGAAACCCTGTGCCGGGCGCTCGACGTGATCCAGGAAAAGAGCCTGTACGGCCGCAAGTTAATGGGCATCGAGCGCAGCACCTTCCTGTTCGGGCCTGACGGCGCTTTGATGCAGACCTGGCGCAAGGTCAAGGTGCCCGGCCATGCGCAGGCCGTGCTCGACGCACTGAAGGCCGCCGCGCATGGCTGAAGGCCACGCACGCAGCCACGACATCCCCGATACCGAGCGGCCCGCTTCGCCCTGCGACGCGGGCCGTTTCGTTTGCCACCGCAGCACTGCCAGAGGAATGACTTCCCGATGATGAGCCAAGGCAAGCGGATCTACGTGCTGGACACCAACGTGCTGATGCACGACCCGACCGCGCTGTTCAAGTTCGCCGAACACGACATCTACCTGCCGATGGTGGTGCTGGAGGAGCTCGACCACGGGAAGAAGGGCACCACCGAAGTCGCGCGCAACGCCCGCCAAGTCAGCCGCTTCATCAACGAACTCATCGAAGCCAGCGGCAGCAGCAACATCCAGGCGGGCCTGAAGCTCGAGCGCCCGGCCTCGCTGAACCTGCGCGCGCAGCCGGCGATCGGCCGCCTGCTGTTCCAGGTCGAGGCCACCGGCACGCAGAAGCGCGAGGGTGCGCCCCTGCCCGACAACCAGATCCTCGCCTCGATCCTGAAGCTGCGCGAGCAGCAGGCGGGCACGGAAGTCGTGCTGGTGTCGAAGGACATCAACCTGCGGATCAAGGCCAGCATCTTCGGCATCCCCGCCGAGGACTACGAGAACGACCGCGCGCTCGACGATTTCAGCCTGCTCTACTCCGGCGTACGCGAGCTCGACGACGGCTTCTGGGATCGCCACGAGAGCGACCTGCGCAGCTGGATCGAACGCGGCCACACCTACTACGAGATCCGCGCCGCCGAAGCCGAGGACTGGCGGCCCAACGAGTTCCTCTGCTTCCACGGCGACGAGGACGCTGAGCTGCGGGTGATCGGGCCCAAGGGCGACCGCGTGGTGCTGCAGCTGGTCGAGAACTACCGCGCCAGCTCACGCCAGGTCTGGGGCGTCTCGGCGCGCAACCGCGAGCAGAACTTCGCCCTCAATGTGCTGATGGACCCGGAGATCGACTTCGTCACCCTGCTGGGCACGGCCGGCACCGGCAAGACCCTGCTGGCGCTGGCGGCGGGGCTGGCGCAGACGCTGGACCAGCAGCGCTACCGCGAGATCATCATGACCCGCGCCACGGTCAGCGTCGGCGAAGACATCGGCTTCCTGCCCGGCACCGAAGAGGAAAAGATGACGCCCTGGATGGGCGCACTCACCGACAACCTGGAAGTGCTCACCAGCCCGCAGGACGGCGGCGCCTGGGGCCGCGCAGCGACCAATGAGCTGCTGGCCTCACGCATCAAGATCCGCTCGATGAACTTCATGCGCGGCCGCACCTTCCTGAGCCGCTACGTGATCATCGACGAGGCGCAGAACCTCACACCCAAGCAGATGAAGACCCTGCTGACGCGTGCAGGGCCGGGCACCAAGATGGTCTGCCTCGGCAACGTCGAGCAGATCGACACGCCCTACCTCACCGAGACGACCTCGGGCCTGACCTACGCCGTCGACCGCTTCCAGCACTGGCCGCACAGCGCCCACATCACCCTGCGTCGCGGCGAGCGCTCGCGCCTGGCGGACTTCGCGTCGGAGGCGCTGTAGCGCTTCAGGCGATGCCGAGGCCCTCGATCTGCCCGAGTGCCTCGGCATCGAAACCGGTCAGCGCGGCGAAGCGGCGGCCGCGCTCGGCGTAATCGTGGAACTCGCCGAAGCTCGGCGCGCCGGGGCTGAGCAGCAGCACGCCGCGGTCGTCGCTGGATGCACGCGCATCCAGCGCGGCTTCGGCTGCGGCCACCGCCGCCGGCAGATCCGAGGCTTCGAGCAAGGCGAAGCCTGCGGCCCCCGAAGCGCGCAGCGCCTGCGCGATGCGCGGGCCGTTGGCGCCCATGCACACGATCAACGCTGGCGCTTCGCTGCGCATCGCGGTGACGAAGTCCGACCAGTCGAGCCCGCGGTCGTGGCCGCCGACGAGGATCGCCACGCGACGGCCGCGGTAATGCGCGAGCGCGGCGAGGCTGGCATGTGGCGTGGTGCTGATACTGTCGTTGACGTACAGCCGCCCTGCCCGCTCGCCCAGCGGCTGCAGGCGATGCGGCAGCGCGCGGAAGCTGCGCGCGGCCTGCGCCAGCGGCCGCGCATCGATGCCCAAGGCCTCGATGGCCGCCAGCGCCGCGCACAGATTGCGGGCGTTGTGTGCGCCGGGCAGCGGGAGGTCTGCCGCATTGAACACGTGTTGATTGCCGCGACAGATCGCACCGCTGGCGGCCTCGAAGTGCCAGCCCTGCGGCGTTCCGAACCAGATCGCATCACCGCGCGCGCCGAAGCGCTGCACGAGGGTTGGATTCTCGGCGTTCAGCACGACCCGCTTTGCGCCCACGCCCTCGATCAGCGCGCACTTGTCGGCGTAGTAGCGCGCCTCGCTGCCATGCCAGTCGAGGTGCTCGGGATAGAGGTTCAACAGCATCGCCACGTCGGGTGCTGCGGCATCGCCGGTCTGGTAGCTCGACAGCTCGATCACGTAGGCCTCGACCGCGGGCGTGACCAGCGCACCGACGCCCACAGCGCTTGAGGCAGACGCCTCAGGCAGCAGCAGCTCCAGCAGCGGCAGGCCGATGTTGCCGGCCAGCGCCACGCGGCGGCCGCTGGCGCGCAGGAGATGCGCGACCAGCGCCGTGGTGGTGCTCTTGCCCTTGCTGGCGGTGATGCAGATCACCGGCACCTGCGGGTCGCGTGCGAGGTGCTCGCCGAACCACAGTGCGGTGCCGGAGGTGAACTGCACGCCGGCCTGCAGCACTTCCGCCGCCACGCCGCGATATGGGCTGATGCCCGGCGACTTCACGATCCACTCAAAGCGCCGCAGCAGGTCGAGGGAAGGCTCGCCGACATGCAGATCGATGGTGTCAGCGAACTCCGCGCGTGCGGCTTCGGCTTCCTCGGCGCTGCAGATCAGCGCTAAGCGCTGGGCCGGCAGCGCAGCGCGCAGCGCACGCAGCGCCGCCCTGCCCTCGCGCCCATAGCCCCAGACCGCGGTGGCGCAGCCCTCAAGCGCCGAAATGCGCATGCAGGCGATCCATCAGCTCCATCGGCACGCCGTGCGGGCCGGCCGGCTGCAGCTGCGCGTCGAGATCGAGCCCGGCGGCATCGAGCTGGGGCAGGATCTCCTCGCGGAAGCGCGCGACCAGGGCGTCCTCGCGCCAGGCCGGGCTCTGCGCCAGATGCGCCAAGGCCGCGCGCGACTCCACCGCCTCGCCCACGCATTCGAAGGGCTTGTGCTCCCGGTACTCGATCAGTGCGTCGAAGCCCGCAGCCAGCTGCGGCTCGTCCAGCAGGTTGCGGCCGAAGATCGACACCAGCCGCGGCTTGGGCATGAAGGGCGCCAGCGCCAGGAACACGAAGTGGCACTTCGGGCAAACCCCGCACCAGCGCTCGGCCGGGCGCTCGCCGAGCAGGTGGAAGTTGCGGTTGCAGCTGGAGAAGTGTCGGTCATAGCCCTCGATGCGCGCGAACTGCCGCGCGATCGCGAGCTCGGACCACGGCCGCAGCAGCGAGTAGTAGTGGAGGTCGGCGGCGACCTCGTCGCGCAGCAGGGCCGCGAAGTGCTGCTCGAAGTCCCAGCCCTTGCTCCACTGGTGGTTGACCTCGCCGGTGCCCGGGATCTGGCTGCCGTAGCTGGCCGAGCGCTCGTTCGAGAACACCACCTGGTCGACGCCCTGCAGCAGGGCCGCCAGCGCCAGGATGGCGGAGTTGATCGCGGTGACCGGGATATGGCCGTTGTACGCGCCCTGGCGGTTCAGCTCGAACAGCTCGGGTGCGATCGCGCGCTCGATCTTGAGGCCGGGCAGGCCGGTGCGCTCGGCGCAGGCGGCGATCAGCTGCGAGCTGCCGATCCAGGTGACGGTTTGCTCGCCGCCCAGCGCGCGCAGGCTCTCGATCGAGACCAGCGAATCCTTGCCGCCGCCGATCGCCACCAGCGCGTGTGGACGCAGCCCCAACGCGGGCGCGGTCGAAGGCGAGGGCCCGGGCACCGGGAAGTTGAGCCGCGCTTCGAGGTCCAGGCCGTTGCGATGGGCGAATTCGCCGAGGCCCAGCCGATAGACCTCGCGCAGCAAACCGCGCGCTTGCAGCGAGGGCTGGTCGCGCTCGAACACCAGCTGCGGCGGCACCGCCGCCTTGTAGTAACTGACGCCGGCGATCCAGTGCAGCAGGTCCAGCGCACGCCCCACGGCCAGCGCGCGCGCGCCGTCCAGCGCGAAGGGCGCACCCGGAATGCGCAGGCGCTCGACCAGCAGCGGGCCTTCGTCGAAGCGGTATTCCAGCTCGACGGCGCCGGTCTGCGCGTCGAGCCGGCTGGCGACGAAGCGGAAGCTGCGGATCGCGTCGCGATCGAAGGTCCACTCAGTCATCCAGCACATCCTCGCTCGGCAGGGGGCGCAGATTGTAGGTGTTGGCCATCACCGCGCCATAGGCGCCTGCGGTGGCGATCAACACGGCATCGTCTTCGGCGGTGGCATCCGGGAGGCGGCGGCGCCGGCCCAGCACGTCGCTGCTCTCGCAGATCGGGCCGACCACGTCGGCCGGCGCACCGGGCGCCGCATCGAGACGCGAGAGGTTGACGATCTCGTGGTAGGCACCGTACAGCGCCGGGCGCATCAGCGCATTCATGCCGGCCGCGAGGCCGACGCGGCGCACGCCGGACTTCTCGACCACCTGGGTGACGCGGGTCAGCAGCACGCCGGCCTCGGCCACCAGGAAGCGCCCTGGCTCGATCCACAGCGCGTACTGCGGATAGGCCTGTTTGAGTTCGGCCAGCGCCGCGGCATAGCCAGGGAGGTCGAAGTCGGGCGCATCGGGCTCGTAGGGCACGCCAAGGCCGCCGCCGACGTCGATGCTTTCGATGCTGCCGATGCCGTCGGCGATCGCCGCCAGCTGCGCGTAGACCGTGCGCCAGTGGCCCGCGTCAAACACGCCGCTGCCGATGTGCGCGTGCAGGCCGGTGATGCGCGCACCAGCCTCGCGCGCCGCTTCAAGCACCGGCGCCAGCCCGCTAGCCGGCAGACCGAACTTGGCACCCTTGCCGCCCGTGCGCACCTTCTCGTGGTGGCCGCTGCCGAAGCCGGGATCGATGCGCAGCACCAGCTCGGCGCGGCGGAAAATCTCGGGCCAGTGGACCAGCGGATAGGCGCTGTCGATGGTCATGCGCACGCCCAGTTCGCGGGCGCGGGCATACTCGGCGCGCGGCGCGAAGCTGGGCGTGAACAGCACCCGCGCGGGCTCGAGTCCGGGCACGGCGGCAAACACGTGCTCCAGCTCGCCGATCGACACACATTCGAGGCCGAAGCCTTCCTCAACCAGCAAGCGCAGGATGGCCGGATGCGGATTGGCCTTGATCGCGTAGTAGCGGCGGTCGACGCACGTGATCGCAGCCAGATCGCGCGCGCGCTGGCGCACGGTCGGCAGATGGTAGACGTAGCGCGGCGAATCACCCGCACGCGGCAGCAGATCGGGCGCGCGTGCCCGCCACCAGGGCGCGCTGCGCTTGGCCTCGTTGCCGCAGAGCTCCAGCCAGCTCGGGCCGAACACCGCGGTCTCATCGACCGGCATCGCGGTGCTGGCGATCAGCATGCCGTGCAGCTTGGGCAGCATGCCCTCGGCCACGGCCTCGTCGACCACGAAGGTGAGGTTGAGGTCGTTCGAGCTCTGCGAGATCAGGTGCACGCGCTCCCGGCCGAACTCGGCCAGCACGTCGGAAAGCTTGTGCAGCAGCGAGCGCATGCCGCGACCGACGAGCGTGATCGCCGCGCAGGGCGCGATCACCTTGACCCGGCAGAAGGGTTCGAGATCGGCGCAGAGCGCGTCGAGCACGTTGGAGTTGACCAGGTTCTCGGACGGGTCCAGCGACACCGTGACGTTGGATTCGGCGGAACCAATCAGATCGACCGACAGCCCGTGCGCGCGGAAACGCTCGAACACGTCGGCGAGAAAGCCGACCTGCTGCCACATGCCGATCGACTCCATCGACACCAGCACGATGCCGCGACGCGAGGAGATCGCCTTGACGCCGGGCGGCGCATCGGCGGCCACCGCATCGATCAGGGTGCCGGGGAAGTCCGGCCGCTCGGTGTCGCGCACCCACAGCGGCACGCGACGCTCCCGGCAAGGGCCAATGCAGCGCGGATGCAGCACCTTGGCGCCGGTGGTGGCGATCTCTTGCGCTTCTTCGTAGTCCAGCCGCGACAGCAGGCGCGCCTGCGGCACCTGGCGCGGGTTGGCGCTGAACATGCCGGGCACGTCGGTCCAGATCTCGACGCGGGCGGCTTTCAGCAGGGCGCCGAAATACGCCGCCGAGGTGTCCGAGCCGCCGCGCCCGAGAATTGCGGTCCGACCCGCGGAGTCGCGGGCGATGAAGCCCTGGGTGATCAGCAGCTCGCCCTGCTGCGCGAAGCGTTCGGCGAAACCGGGCTCGGGCGTGGTGTGGCAGTTCACGGACAGATGCCGCGACCATTCGCTCTGGTGCGGCAGCTCGATCGCGCGCAGATGCTCGCGCGCATCGACCCATGAAATCGAATGGCCCTGGCTGCGCAGGTAGGCCGCGCCCAGCGCACTCGACATCAGCTCGCCCAGGCTCAGCAGCTCGGCCTGCCAGGGAATCTCGGCGGTGGTGGCGCGTGGATCCGCAGCCAACGCGCGCAGCTCGGCGAAGCGCAGGCCGAGCACGGCTCCGGCATCGAGCCCCAGTTCGGCGGCGAACTCGACATGGCGACGAACGATGGCCTCGGCGCCCTCGGTCTGCTTGGCTGCATCGCCGGCGGCATCGATGATCGCCTGCAGGGCGTTGGTGATGCCCGAGACCGCCGACACCACCACCAGCACCGGCCCGCCCTCACTGCGGCGGGCCGCGGCGAGTTTGCCGATGTTGTCCCAGCGGCTGCGTTTCGACACGCTGGTCCCACCGAATTTCAGCACCGACCAGGCAGCGGTCGGAGCAGGGGTCGGGCGGGTGGCGGGGTCGGAAACGGAGGCGGACAAGGTCGGGTTCCTCGTGGTGGCTGCGTGGGTCTGGGCCGCGCGGGGGAGGCTGGGGCCATCCCGCGAGGCGGCGCAGCATGACAAGCGAGCGGGCGGCTCGCCAGCGTGGACGGGGAGATATGGCGCGACCGCATGGCCTCGGCCGCGATTCGGGCGGCCATGTTTCGGGCAGCGACACGGCGCCGGAAGTTTGACGCAGACCTCGCGATCCTGCCCAATCGCAGGCTCCGCCTGCCGATGGAAGCCCAGATGCGCATCCGTGACTTCGCCCAGATCGACGTCTTCGCCTGTCGCCCGTTCGGCGGCAATCCTGTCGCCGTGGTGCTCGATGCCGAGGGACTCGATGGCGCCGACATGCAGCGCATCGCCCATTGGACGAACCTGTCGGAGACGACCTTCGTGTTGCCGCCAGAAACGGCGGGCGGCAGCTACCGCGTGCGCATCTTCACGCCACGCCAGGAGCTGCCCTTCGCGGGCCATCCCAGCATCGGCACCGCGCATGCGGTGCTTGAAGCCGGCCTCGCCGCGCCCGATGCGACGGGGCAGCTGATCCAGGAATGCGCGGCCGGGCGTCTGCCGCTGCGCCTGCGCGGCGAGGGTGCGACGCGCGAGCTGTTCGTGCGCCTGCCGGAGCCCGGCATCGCTCCGCTGGCGGCGATCGAGCAGGCGCAGCTGGAAGCGGCGCTCGCCGCGCCGCTGACGCCTGCCGCCGCGGTCAATGTCGGCCCGGTGTGGATCGTCGCGGGTCTCGCTTCCGGCGAAGCGGTGCGAGCGCTGCAGCCCGATCTCGCTGCGCTCACCCGGCTCAGCCACGCCACCGGCGCCGTCGGCATCAGTGTCTACGGCCGCGACGGCAGCGGCGAGGCCGATCTGGTGGTGCGCAGCTTCGTGCCGGCCGACGGCATCCCCGAGGATCCTGTCTGCGGCAGCGGCAATGGTGCGATCGGCGCCTACCTGCAGGCCCGCGGCGCCCTGCCCGCCTCCAGCTACGCCAGTAGCCAGGGGCGTGAATGCGGCCACGACGGCCGCGTCCGCGTCGAGGTCGACGGCGAAGGTCGGCTGTGGATCGGCGGCGAGGCGCGCACCTGCATCCGCGGGCACATCGAAGCTTAAGGCGCCACGCTTGCCTCACGCGCGCGGATCGGGTGGGATGCCGCGCAGTCCACGCGCCCGAGAGCCCGCCATGCCCGTCATCGAAGTCCGCCATCCCCTGATCCAGCACAAGCTCGGCCTGATGCGCGAAGCGCACATCAGCACCCGCGAGTTCCGCACCCTGGCCGGCGAGGTCGCCTCGCTGCTGACCTACGAAGCGACCAAGGACCTGGAAACCGAGGACGAGGTGATCGAGTGCTGGTCCGGCCCGGTGACAGTGCAGCGGATCAAGGGCAAGAAGATCACCATCGTGCCGATCCTGCGCGCGGGCCTTGGCATGTTGCCGGGCGTGCTGGAGCTGATCCCGGCGGCGCGGGTCAGCGTGGTCGGCATCGCCCGCGACGAAGACAGCCTGCGGCCGGTCACCTACTACGAAAAACTCAGCGGGCACATGGACGAGCGCACCGCGCTGATCGTCGACCCCATGCTGGCCACGGGCGGCACGCTCATCGCCACCAGCGAGCTGCTGAAGGAAGCGGGCTGCAAGCGCATCAAGGGCCTGTTTCTGGTGGCGGCGCCAGAAGGTCTGCAGCGACTGGCCGAGAGCCACCCCGACGTCGAACTGTATACGGCGTCGATCGATGACCGTCTCAACGAACACGGGTACATACTGCCGGGGCTGGGCGACGCCGGCGACAAGATCTTCGGCACCAAGTGAACCCAGCGGCGCGGGCGCAAGCATCGCCCGCGCCCCACAGATGCCCGAACCGAACGGCAGGAATCCATGCACGGCCAAGCGCAGCCGGAGCCCCCCGAGGAACGCCCCTGTGGCGACGCTGGCGACGACCTGCACCGGGCACTGGTGGACACCCTGCCGCTGGCGCTGTATCGACTTGACCGCAGCGGCGCCCTGACCTTCGCCAATCCACTCATGCTGAGCCTGCTTGGCCGCGATCTGCAGGCGGCGCGAGGCTTGCGAGCCGCCGACGTCTACCCCCCGGATCTGGCGGCGGCCTATGCCGCCGACGATCGCCGCGTGCTTGAGCTCGGCGAGGCGGTGACCCGCATCGAAGACCACCGGGTGCCCAGCAGCGGTGAACTCCGTCAGGTCTGGGTGAGCAAGGTGCCGGTGCGCGATGGCGCCGGGCGGATCGTCGGGCTGCAGGGAGTATTCACCGACCTCAGCGAGGAAATGCGCTCGCTGGAGGAGTTCCGCCTCGCCGCGGCCGTGCTCGAGTCTTCGCAGCAGGCCGTCATGATCACCGACCTCACCGGGCGCATCCTGCGGGTCAATCCGGCCTTCGAACGCATCACCGGCTTCTCCGCCAGCGAGGCCCTCGGACAGACACCTCGGCTG